>OGYX01000026.1_pt1 | contig 90225 bp, 78 predicted proteins | sample 1576601 | NCBI WGS metagenome assembly OGYX01 (sample SAMEA3541561, study PRJEB24748) | human gut metagenome | biome: human gut; feature: human-associated habitat; material: faeces | place: China | collected 2012 | reverse complement strand
CTATGATATCCACAGCCATCACTTCGTGATGCTGTGCTAATAATGTAGCGATACTTAATCCTACATATCCTGTTCCTGCTACTGCTATTTTCATTTTATTTTACTCCTTATTTTTATAAAAAATTTCTTTAAAATTATAATTATTGTAAAATTATATATAGAATATGGTTTTGTCTTTATTGCAATTTTTTTTAAATTATAAAAATATTTAAAGCACTTATGACTAAGAAAATAGAAAGATAGATTATTCAAATTTATATTAAAAACATTAGAATACTTATTAAATAAATCAATATTCTTATTATAAATACAAATTGAACTCGCATAGAATTTTTCATGATTATTTCTATATGTCGAATCATTACTAATACTATATATTCCAACATATTTATTACTGTATGCAATATTATGATTTCTTAATAATCTAATATATAAGTCGTATTCTTGACAACTTTTCAATTGATCATCAAATCCACCTACATCTAATAATAACTTTTTATTAAGTAATGGAAAGGATGTTGAACCTATAAAATTTGTTTCTAAAATTTTTTCTATTTTATTTTTATTTGTCACTTCTATCAAATTATTTTTATGATATTTGCCATTATCACAAATTAAAAAATTTGAATATACAATTGCAACATTATCATCCATTAAAGGTACCTGAATTTCTAGTTTTTCAGGAAGCCATTCATCATCATCATCTAAAAATGCTATATACTCTCCACTTGAAAATTTTATACCATAATTTCTCGCATAATTAGCACCCATATTCTTTTCATATGATAAATACGTAATTTCTATACAATATTCATCTTTAATTTGTTTTACCAAATATTTAATCTTATTTGATAATTCTATATTTTTTGGACTATCATTTACTATTAATATCTCAAAATTATAATATGTTTGCTTAACTATACTCATAATTGCTTTTTTTAAAATTTCAATTGGTCTTTCATATGTTGTTACAATGCAAGACACTTTTCCCTTTTTCATTACCATTTTATCCTCACTTTTGAAAAATACGTTATAATTCTTAAATAAAAATATATGATACAAATATCACTATACAAAAGATCCCATTTAAAAACCGTTCTAATTAAAATATTAATAAAAAAAACTAATATTGCTATATTAGTTAATGTTGGCTTTTGAATTGTCCTATTATAAATTATATACGAAAATATTGATATAACCAATGGCCCTACAATTATTCCAAAATAACCCCAATCTAACAAAAAAATATAATTAGATGTACACATTGAATTAATTTTAATATTTTTTCCAATTAAAACATTTGAACTAGTCAATTTAGAACTAATTAAATACGCTGCTCCTTGCGGAGTATGTGATATTAGAATAGCCATATAAGAAAACAGACTTGTTATAAATCCAAAAGTTGCACTTCCGTATAAAAATTGTTTATTTATAGAAAATACAGTACTATTTACGTTTATAAGTTTAGTTAAATAAATCGGTCCAGAAAAATAATACATATAAAATGTTTTTATTATACTCATATCTGGAGATCTTAAATTTTGCATAATCAATAAACCAATAATAATTAAAATAAATAATAACAATTTTACTTTTTCTTTTTTTATGAACACATATAAATTTTTTCTTCTATAAATTAATAAAGTTATTAAATAATAAAATATTGTATTTACTAGAAAAGCTCTACCTGCTGTCATTATTACAAAATAAACAATATTAAAGATATTAAGTATCCATATAAAATTTTTATCAATTTTACTAAATTTATTAAATAATGAAATTATTGCTATTAAGTCAACACAATAAAACCAAGGCTTAACAATTAATTCAACTATTTCGTTATAAATACCTACATCTTTTCCTACTCCAATAATTTCAGCACCCCTTAAAATAGTAAAACCATTTGTTAAAAAAATTTGAAATGAATTTATAAATTTTGGCATTGAAACAAAAATAAAGATAACTTCCAATAAAAAAAATAATTTTTTATTTACTTTAAATTCTATAATTGAATCTCCTAGCAGTTGGAAAGATATATTTTTATTCATAATAATAAAGAAAATAAATACAATCACAATAGATACAATTATTGTAATATTCACTAATAGGCTTGGTTTATCATAATCAAAAAATGCAAGATTTGCACCAATCCCTATAATACACCACAATAAGCAATAAAATGTTAATGGTGAAATATGACTTCGGTACAATTTTTTTTCAACAAAATTAATTAAAATAAAAAAAATGATATATAGACTCAAAAAAAATACATTCATAAATTATTTACCTTCCTAAAATTTTTATATGTTCTTTCGCCATATTTTCTATACTATATTTCTTTATTGTGTTTAATATTTTATTTTGAATAATCCTTTTTTCATTTATATCTAAACTAAAATATTGATTTGTTTTATCTATTAAATCTTCTTGATCTTCACATTTAACAATAAATCCATTTTCACCATTATTTATTAATTCTAACCCAGATATACACTTATCAGTTGTAATAACCGGCAACCCTTGGCTCATTGCTTCATTAATAACTAATCCCCAAATATCTTCTCTTGTAGGAAATACAAATAAATCTGCTAATCTATACCAATTCATAATATTTTCTTTATTTTGAAAACCTATAAAATGCAAATTATCCATTTGATATTTATCTTTTAAATCAAGATAATGTTTTGTTGGTTTTCCACCTATAATATAAATCCCAATACTCTTATCTAAATCTTTATATGCGTCTATCATCCAATCAAATCCTTTTCTTGGAATGAATTGTCCAATTGAAATAATTACTTTTTTATAAGGTATATTGTATTTAGTTCTTAATTTATTTTTTTCTTCATCACTTATACATTTTTTTAGAATGTCTTTTTCATATAATGACGTAAAACTATACCTGTTGATTTTTTCTTCTTGTGCGCCATAATAAACTAAGAACTTATCTGTTTCTTTACTAGGAGACAAATAACAAGAAGCATTTGAAACTAGAAACTTTTTTAATTTTCTTTTAATAACATTTTCATTATATGATATTATTCCTCCATCGATTTGAAGAATATATTTTTTTCTCAGTAACTTCGCATATATTAATGCAATCATCTCTGTATAGTAACTATAATTTGTAAATATTAAAACATTGCATTTTTTAGTAACATACTTTAGTATTTTAAAATTTATTTTTTGTTCTTCAATAATTCCTTTTTTTAAAAAAATAGATTTGAAGTTTTTGATTTTATTATCTTTATACCAATCACTATTAATTTTTGGTGCTTTTTCAGCTTCAAACACTACCTCTAAATCACATTTTTTCCCTAATTCATTAAAGAAATTTATCCTATATGGAGATGGTATATTAGTAAAATATCTAACTTTCATCCTAGACCTCCTTATTGTAATATCCTTTATATTTGTTTTGTAATTCAACAGATTGTACTTTAGCATTATACTTTTCATTTAATATAATATTTCTATCATTTTTCTTATTTTCTTTTAAACTATTTATTTCTTCAATCCAATTTTTATTATCTTCAATACTATAAAAATTTGTTTTCTCAGAAATTTTACATTCTTGAGTAATAGTATTAGAAAACAAGCAATTCAATCCATTAGCTTGTGATTCAATAGATACAATACTTAATCCTTCAAATAATGAAGGTAAAATAAAACAATCCATTGCATTATAATAATTAAACACATTATCTTGATTACCTATCATTAAGATATTATTTACATCTAATTCTTTTTCAAAATTAATTATCTCTTCTTTTAGATGACCATCGCCTATCAATAAAAACAATACCTGTTCATCAAAATTCTTTGCTAATTCAACAATAAATCTATGATTTTTTTGATAATCAAATCTTCCAACATGTCCTACTACAAAAACATCATCTTTTATTTTTAATTCTTTCCTTATTTCATTTCTTTTTTCTATATCAAATTTAAATTTATCATAATCTATTGCATTATTTATAATTTCAAAATTATTATTACCATATAACCATTCCCCTGCTAATTTAGAACAAGCATAAAGGTGAGTTGCGTATTTTAATATTTCTTTTTTTTGTATATTATTTAGCATCACTCTAATTTTATTTGTTGTTAATAACTGAGTATTATGACTATGTGATATTCTTATAAGTACTTTTTCTTCTTTAGCAATTTTTAAAAGCGGACCATTACCTGCATCAGCATTTGCATGGACTATATCAAATTTATTTTCTCTTAATAAATTTTTATACTCTTTTTTCCATTTAAAATATTCTTTACTTTTAACTGGTAATTGATGAAATATACATCCTTTGTTAAGTAATTCCTGTGAACGTGGTCCATTATTGGTTCCATGAACAGCAATATGCACTTCAAATTCATCAAAATTAAAATAATTTATGTAATTTATTAAAAATGTAGATATCCCACCATAATCTACATTTCCTCCATTAATAAATAGTATTTTTATCTTATTCATAGTTGCTATTTCCTTTAATATAAATATTTAAATAACTTCTATTCATTTCTTTAAAATCTAAAATATCACTTTTAGGGACTTCTAAATTAATATCATTTTTAAAGAAATTAAAAATATCTTTTTTCTCAATAATATTATCTTCTCCCGCAAATGCACTTTCAGGACTTCCACCTGTATTAAAAGTAACAACAGGTGTCCCACATGCTATTGCTTCTAAATTAGTAGTTGGGTATGTATCTTCTAATGTTGGATTTAAAAATACATATGCAGCACTATACCATCTAACTAATTCTTGTACATTTTCTGTTCTAGAAATACCTATAATATTACAAGGCAATTGTTCTACTTGCTTTTTATTTAACCCAATTAATACTAATTGATACTGATCATCTATTTCTTTAGATAATTCTATAAAAGTATCTAATCCCTTCATTTTATTCCAAATCGAAGATACTCCTAATATTACTTTCTTATCTCCTATTCCATATTGTTGTTTAATATTAGATGGCGTTGGTTTAAATACATTTATATCAACACCATTATTAATTACTTCTATTGGATAACCTTTTAAATATGATTTTCCTACTTCATCTTTTAACCATTTACTAGGAGTAACTAAAATCATATTTTCAACATTACTAAATACTTCTTTTTTCTTATTAAAATTACTTTTAATATTAGAAAATAACGTTTGAGGATATTCCTTTTTATTAGTACACTTCCCATTACAACAAGTTTTCCATTTATTACATTTTTTATATGTATAATGTGCACAATGTCCTGTATAAGACCAACAATCATGTAATGTCCAAATCTTTTTAATTTCAGGATGTTGTTTTAAGTAATTAAAAAGAATTTCAATATTTACATAATATCCATGGATATTATGTAAATGTATAACATCAGGCTTAAATTCTTTTATTTGTTTAACAAAAAATTTGGTAGCTTTTTTGCTACCAAATCCACTAGCATCAAATAATCTTGCTTTTAATACATGTAAATAGATATCTAATTGATTACCTATTTTAATAGTATTAAATCCTTCAGGTGCATCTCCTCTACCATAAGCAATACAACATGTATGCCCTGCTTCCTCGGCTGCTTTGTAAAGATTCTTACATATAGTTCCTGTTGATCCATTACATACAGAGTTGATAAATAATATCCTAGACATTATTTATCCCAACCTTCTAATTCTTCTCTTACTAGTTTTACTTCTAATAACTTATTCTTAACTGCTTCAATATCCATAAGTTTAGTATTATTAGAATTAAATTGTGTAAGTTTAGAAGTTTCCATACCTTCTGAAAAATACTTATCATAATTTAAATCTCTCTTATCAGCTGGTACTCTATAGAAATCTCCCATATCTATCGCATGTGCACACTCTTCATCAGTAAGTAATGTTTCATACATCTTTTCACCATGTCTGATCCCAATCACCTTGATATCATTTTCAGCATGGAACAATTGTTGTACTGCTTTAGCAAGTACTTCAATTGTACATGCTGGTGCTTTTTGAACAAAGATATCTCCACTTTCACCATGTTCAAAAGCAAACAATACTAAATCAACAGCTTCTTCTAAAGTCATTACAAATCTAGTCATACTAGGTTCAGTAACAGTTAAATCATTACCTTCTTTAATTTGGTTAATAAAAAGAGGTACTACTGAACCTCTTGAAGCTAATACATTTCCATATCTTGTACACATGATACTTGTTTTTTCTGGATCTACTGTTCTACTTTTAGCCACAATGACTTTTTCCATCATTGCTTTACTTGTACCCATAGCATTTACTGGATAAGCTGCTTTATCTGTTGACAGACAGACTACTCTTTTAACTCCACATTCAATAGCAGCAGTTAAAACATTTTCTGTTCCTAATACATTTGTTTTAACTGCTTCTACTGGAAAGAATTCACAGCTAGGTACTTGTTTTAAAGCTGCTGCATGGAAAATATAATCAACTCCATGCATAGCATTTTTAATACTGTTGATATCTCTTACATCACCAATATAAAATTTAAGTTTAGAAAAAGTATCAGGATATTTTGCCTGATACTCATGTCTCATGTTATCTTGTTTTAATTCATCTCTACTAAATACTCTTATTTCCTTGATATCTGTTTCTAAGAAACGATTTAATACTGCATTACCGAAGGAACCTGTTCCTCCGGTAATGAGTAATGTTTTTCCTTTAAATAAACTCATAATAATTCTCCCATTTTCTTTTCTATTTGATCTACGTATTTTTCAATTGTAAAGTGATTCAAAAAATAGTTCCTACTATTTTTTGAATATTCTTCTAATTGATTTTCTTGATTCAACATTTTTAATATAATTTGACTTAATGCTTCGTCATCTCCAGCAGGACAAGTCATTCCTGCTTTAGCATCATGTATGATTTGAGCTGTAGCACCATCTATACTTCCTATAATGCCTCTTCCTGCCGACATGTAAGTTTGTAGTTTTGATGGAATTGTTTTTCCTACTGTACTTCCTTTTTCTAAAGATAATAAAAATAATGATGCTTGATTATAATAAGGAATAAGTTCTTCTACTTTTTTTCTTCCTGTAAATACAAAAGCATCATTTAAATGATTTCCATTTACTTTGTTTTTAAATTCATCTAAATATGATCCACTACCAATAATTGTAATCATTAATTGTTTTAACTTTTCTTTTGGTAATCTTGTTACTGCATTTACTAAACAATCAAAATCTTGCACTTTTCCAATATTTCCAGCAAAAACAATATTAAGTTTTTCTTGTTGCTTGTAAGGTTCAACCTCTAAAAACATCTTTTCACCATGTTGATAAACAACATTTAAACGATCTTGTTTGACTTGATTAATATTTGATAAGTAATCTAAAAAAGCTGGTGATGTTGCTGAAATAAAATCACACTTTTGATAAATAGAATTTGATATCTTTAACATTAATTTATATATTGGATTATTTTCACTTAGTTTTAATGCTTTTAAAGATTCAGGCCATAAGTCTAAACAATAAACATAAACCTTTTTATTATATTTTTTCTTATAATATAAGGCAGGTTTAATCATTAAAACTGGTGAAAGTTGATATACAAAAACAATATCAAATTCTTTGTGTAAATTCTTTATTGATTTTTTAGCAACTCTAGGATAACTTAAATAATTTCTAATTAAAGAAATTGGGTTATGTCCTCTTAAAACAATATCTGTTCTTATTACTTCAACACCATTTAAAATTTGTTGATTAGGAAAACCTTCTATTAAATCACCATCTGGATAATTAGGTTGTCCTGTTATAACAGTCACCTCATGCCCTCTTTTAACTAATTCCTCACATATTTCATGTATTTTAAAAGGTTCTGGATAATAATATTGAGAAATCACTAATACTTTCATGCTTCATGATCTCCATTCATACTTCCAGTTCCTCCTTCTACAACCCCATCATGTTTTAAAACAGATGTAATTGTTCCAAAGAAACATTTTAAATCAAATAAAAAAGAGATACGTTCTACGTATTCTCCATCTAACTTAGCTTTTACAGGTATTTCTAATTCATCTCTACCATTGATTTGTGCCCATCCTGTAAGACCTGGTCTTACATCATTAGCATGATATTTATCTCTTTCTGCTATTAAATCATTTTGATTCCATAAGGCAGGTCTTGGTCCTATAACTGCCATTTCTCCTTTTAATATATTGAGTATCTGTGGTAATTCATCTAATGATGTCTTTCTTAAGAATTTACCTGATTTTGTAATATATTGATCTGGATTTGATAACATATGTGTAGGCATATCTTTTGGTGTATCTACATACATTGTTCTAAATTTATAGATATTAAAATATGACTTATTGATTCCAATTCTTTTTTGTTTAAAAAGAATTGGTCCTTTACTGTCTAATTTAATCCAGATACATAATATTAAAAAGATTGGACTTAATACAATTAATCCCCCTAATGCTAGTATAAAATCAATGATTCTTTTAATACTTTTTTTATACATTATATAACCACCTCTCCATCTTTAATATCACTACCTTCCTCTATTTCTTTACCAAAGGTAATCGTACAATTACTGCCAATTCTTGTAAGTTCATTAATAACGACATTAGGTCTAATCACTGTATTTGAATAAATTAAACAATGATCATGAATAATAGCATCATGATTAATTGTTGCATTTGCACAAATAATACAGTTATAACCTATTGTTGCATTTGGTTCTATGACAGCATGAGGAAAGATGACACTTCCTTCTTTTATTGATGCATATTTTGAGACTGTTGCTTGTTTACTTATAAGGGTTATAACGTTATAACCTATTTCTTTTGCTTGTAAGTAGAGTTGTTTTCTAAAAGCATTATTTCCAACAGCAATAAATACATTATTATATTGTGGAAATAATGTTTTCATTTCTTCTATTTTATCAATGACTTTACAATCATTGACTATTTGTCCTACTAACCCATCATCTAAAAATACGATTTCATCATATTTTTCTCTGGCAATATCTAAGCAACATCTACCATGTCCTCCAGCACCAACAATTATCAGTTTATCCAATTTATCCCCTCCAAAATAAAAAAAGAATATAGTTTACCTATCTAATAAGTATTTATATTAGACTAGGTGTTCTATATTCCAACATGTGATATAGGTGGTTAGCCTCGACGCTATATCTCTTTGTCTTGCATTTCAATTCCTGCTTTTATTCTTCTATTTAGAAATTCGATATTAAGTATTGCAAAATGTTCTCTTTTATTAACTGATATAATATGTTCTTGTAGTTGTTTTAAAGGACCTTCTATAATAATTGTTTTATTTGTTTGTTTATATCCTTTAGACATCTTTAATATATATTGTTCATTTAATAAAAGCTTTAATAAATGTATTTCATCTTTTGTAAGAGCTGAAACATCGTCTTTCTTTAATTCCCTAATAACACCATTCTTTTCTTCTTTCATTAATAACAAAAATGTATCAAACTCTATTTGATTCATTTTTGTTTTAATGAAGATGTATCCAGGAAATAGAGGTTTTAAAACAAGTTCATTCGTTGAATGAAGATGTTTTTCTATTTGTGGTATAAAAGCTTCTATTCCTTCTTTTTGATTAAATCTTTGACATAAGTTTTCTATCTTATAACTTTGACAATAAAGTACATAACAATTCATTATTTATATCTCTTTAAAGCACGATGTTTTAAACAATTAAAGATACTTGTATAATCTTTACATTCTTTCATATGATCTAATAAACAATAATCTGTTTCTTCTACAACACTTTCTAACTCTTGAATTGCTAAATCTAACATATCTGCTAATAGCTCATGTTGCTTTTCCATCATATCTTTCTTTTCTTGATCCATAGGATCATCCATACTTGTAAATACAGCCATTAGATTACCCCTTTTTATCTATTTTAACTATTGAAACAAAAGCAGAAGTTTCAATATTCTATAGATACAAATAAATACGTAGATTGAACTAATCTGTGAATTTTGCAATAGGTATTATTATTAATTAATAAATATTAAAAAAATCAAACTTAAAATAAAAAATAGTTATGTTTATATTTCTTATATAAAAACAACCAAACTGCATTATTTTCGACTGAACAACATTGCTTTTTTTAAAAACATTTTTTTAAGTGAAAAAAATGTAGAAAAAAGGATTATTATGTTTATTTTCAAGGGTATTTGTGTTATATTCAAAGCCGTAGATTAGTTCATTCTGTGTATATTATTCAAAATAAAAATAGGTGGAAGTAAGTCATTATAAAGGTAAACTTACCACCTATTTTATTTAAATTTTAATGAAGTAACTTTATAACATCTTCTTCACTATTAATATTAAAAATATTAACTGTTAACTCATCTAATTGTTCAATGCTTGTATTTGATAATTGTTCTTCTAAACTTCTTGATATACTTCCTAGTTTTACTTTTAGAAGCGTTTCTAAAGTACTTAGTTTTCCTGTTTCAATTCCTTCTGTTCTTCCTTCATTTTTGAATCTATTAAATAATCTATCCATTTCTACACACATTCTTACTTCATCTCCTTCTGGTAAGTCTTCTTCTGTTATTTTGGTATGTGTAAATATTGCTGCTATGATTAAACTTTCTTTGAGTACAACGATATCTTGTATCAATGCTTTATAATTTCCTTCATACATTGCTTTTGTCAACATCACAATTTCTCTTGGCTTTCTACAACTGATTTTTCTTTCATTCAATAACTTGATATCTACGACCAGTATTTTCTAATCATTTATAAATTGATCTAATCTTTTTGGTACACTCATCATTTCTTTTATCCTTCTAGGTTTTTTCCACTTATCTGGTCCTGTATATAAAGTCATTGTCCCTACACCATTTAACTTACTTCCTTTTTTCATTTGGTTCATATACGTCAAGAAATCATAATTGCCTACTCTTAATACCATTTGATCATCTACTCTACTTTGATGTTCGATTCCTAATATACATTCTACTCCATCAATCGTTGCTTTTTTTACGATATCTCTTCTTCTTTTAATATCTTGATGATCTATTAATACCGATTGATCATTTTCATAAGAGACTAACGTTTTATAAGCTATGACTTCTTCTCCATCAAAGAACACTAGAAGCAAATACTTCATTATCTCTAAGCAGTGTTCTAGCTGCTGTATCACATGTCATCCCACTATGAATCATATTATTCCTCTTTCCTTTTTTATTTATTTTTACTACACTTGATTTATAACATACTTCATCTATCTTTTTGTCTCAAAAGTTATTTACAAAAAAATAGGTTCATTTTGAACCTACTTTTTCAAGTTTTGTTTAGCTTGTTTCATACGTGTTTTACATTCATACATATTTTTATCTGCTTGATTCAATAATACTTTTAAATTAGCTTCTTGATAATTGATAGAAAGTGCATATCCATAAGCAAATTCAATATATATTTGTTTACTAAATTCATTATAACGATTTGCTTCATCTTGAACCTTTTTAATAATAGATTTCACTTCATCTTCACTTACATCATTTAATAAAGCAATAAACTCATCTCCACCATATCTTCCTACAAAATACTTTTTTGGAATAGATGTTCTTATAATATGAGCAAAATTCATAATAAGTGTATCTCCAGCAATATGACCTAATGTATCATTTACTTCTTTTAAATCATTTAAATCAAAAACAATCATTGCTGTTGGCTTTTCAAATTGATGATATTCTATTAAAAGTTCTTCCACACGACTTCTATTTGGAAGTCCTGTATGTAAATCAATATAAGCTAACTTATTAAGTTCTTTATTCTTTTTCATGAGAACAACTGCAGAAATAGACTCTCTGATAATGATACAAATTATTAATGTACAAGTAACAATAAGTCCTTTTTCAATCATATCAAGTTGAGAAGACAATATTGAGAATACTCTTCAGCAGCATCTACTGTTTCATCAGCAAGATAAAAATAATTCTCACTCATTTCAATAATATTTGTATTTTCATAACCGTCTTCTCTTACTTTTTGAATTTCTTCTTTTAAAGAAATCCATGATTTATTCAATTCAACTAATTTCTTTTGATATTTTTGATCATTTAACTTTGTGAGTTGATATTTTCCTCCACCATCCATCAAACCATCAAAAATATTATCTAAATACCTTATTAAACTATCATTCTTATTACCTGATATTTCTAACTTAATTTCTCTTTGTGTCGCTCCTCGAATAATGCCTGCATAGTTAATAACTCTTGCATTTCCTTGTATCTTATTAACATCATTCATCATAAAAATAGTCAAAATTACTAAAATTATAATTAAAAAACCTTGTAAAAATCTTTCAATCATTTTATTTTTACTTCGTTTTAACTTCATCCAGTTTATCTCTTCTCTTAAACAATTTTATCTTATCTATTTACATCATACATTCTTTTAGTTTATCAGGTATAGCTTCTATTAGATAAGTAACAATATCTTCTTTAGAAATAGGCATATCATTTAAAACCCATTCTACAGTCATATCTACAGAACCTCTACAATACATTTTAAGTAAAAAATCTATATCAGAAGATAATGTTTTTCCTGTATTTTTATGTATATATTCTTTATAAAAATCATAAATACAACAAAAATCATAATGAATAAGATTATTATAATCATTAGATTTAAAAGCTTCTTTGAAGAATGGATGTTCTTGTTCGATAAAAGCAAACTTTAAATTAAGTGCTTCTTGTAACGAACCACCTTGATTCATTTCTTCAAATGATTTTAAAACTAATTTTTCAAAATACCAATTAACTAAATCATATTTATCTTGAAAATGTCGATAAAATGTTTGTCTGGTTTTTCCTGCTGTTGAAACAATATCTGTTACAGTAATTTTATCTAAAGGCTGTTTTTTTATTAAGCTTTTGATTGCTTTAGCAAACAAAAATAAAGTTTCTTCGTTTTTCATAATAGACCTCTATAATAAATAATCATATTTTTCTATTTCATCAGTTTGTGCTAAAACAAGGAAAGTATCATTTAATTCTATTTCTAAATTAGGATCTACAGGAACTTCTAACTTATGTGTATGAGGATTTCGTTTACCTAAAACATTGATACTATAAAGTTTTCTTAAATCTAGTTGTGATAATGTTTTTCCTACCCATGCTTGAGGTACTTTCATTTCAACAATACAATTTTCTTCATCTAATTCAATTAAATCTTTAATATTTTTTCGAAGTAATGTTCTTGCTACTTTTTCTCCCATTTCTTTTTCAGGACGGACAACATAATCAGCACCTATTTTTTCTAAAACAACTTTAAAACGTTTGTTTTTAGCTTTAACAATAACATAAGGTACTCCCAGTTCTTTTAGATTCATTGTAGCTAAAATACTATCTTCTAATCGATCTCCAATAGCAACAATTCCTACATCCATATCATCTAATCCTAAATCTGATAAAAATTGAAAATCTGTGACATCACCAATAACTGCTTTTGTCGCAAAATCTGCCACTCTTTGTACATTTTCAGGATTTTTATCAATTGCAATGACTTCTCTACCATATTGAGAAAGTGTCTTTACAAGTGTAGAGCCAAAAATTCCAAGCCCTAATACAACAAATTGTTTTTCCATCTCATTATCCTATTAAGATATGTTCTTTTATATAGTTCACATCTTTTCCTTTCTTAGCGTTATATTTTCTTACAAAAATCAAAACCATAGTAATAGGACCAATACGTCCTATATACATCAAAATAATTATAACAATTTTTCCAACAAATGTCAGTGTTGGTGTAAGACCCGCTGTTAATCCTACTGTCGCAAAAGCAGAAAAAACTTCAAAAAGTAGATCAATAAAATCTGCCTGCTCACTTATTGATAAAATAAATAAACCTGTTAAAGCAATCGCAAAACTAATCAACATAATTGTTAATGCTCTTTTAACAATTTGATCATCAATTGTTCTTTTAAAAACATGAATATTTTCATCACCACGCATTAATGCACGGACGTATAACAATCCAATAACAAAAGTTACCGTTTTAACACCACCAGCAGTTCCTGCAGGAGAACCACCGATAAACATAATAATAGACATAAAAAACTTCGTTGCTTGATGTAAAGAAGCCATATCTACTGTCGCAAATCCAGCTGTTCTAAGTGTTACTGATTGAAAAAAACTTGCGAGTATCTTTTGTGAAAATGGTAAAGATTTTAATGTTAGCGGATTTTGAAATTCTAATATGAAAATAACGGTCATTCCTCCAAAAATTAAAACAAATGTAGAAATCAATGCAATCTTTGTATGTAAAGATAAAGATTCTAAATACCTTTTCATTTTAAAATACTTAAAATGTTCTCTATAATGAATCAAAGATAAACGTAAATCGATCCACACAACAAAACCTAAACCACCAGCAATAATCAAACCACAAATAACTAAATTGATCCAAACATTGCCTACATAAGGAACCATTGAATTATTTCCTAAAATATCAAATCCAGCATTACAAAATGCTGAAATTGCATGAAATAAACTATAATAAATTCCTTTAAGGATTCCAAATTGTGGAATAAAAACAAAAGCAAGACAAATTGCTCCAATAAGTTCAAAACAAACTGTATATTTAATAACTCTTTTAATATAAATACCTGTTTCATTTAATGAATTTCTATTTAAAGCTTCCTGCATGACAATCTTATTAGCGTAGGTTAGTTTTCTTTTTAATACAACAAAAAACATTGACATTAAAGTTAAAAATCCTAACCCACCTATTTGAATCAATAAAATAATGACTATTTGTCCAAAAAGCGTATATTCACTAGCTGTTACATGAGTCACTAAGCCTGTTACACAGGTTGCTGAAGTTGCAACAAATAGATGATCTAAATAACTACTTGTTGAATGAACACTATGACTCATTGGTAAACTTAATAAAATCGATCCTATTAAAATAACCGCAAAAAAGCTAAAGCCAATTCTTCTAACTGCTGATATACCTAGTTTTTTATATTGTTTATGAAGTGTTTTTCTTTGCATATTTTCCCCTCAGTTCTATTAAAAAAAGACATGTTTCCATGCCAATTTAAAACAAATGATAATAAGCCAAGTTCTGTATTAGATAATCATTTATCTACGTTTACACGTCCTCTATCCCGTTCAATTCCGTTTTAAAGGTTCCCCTACCAAATTTGGGTTTCTGCCTTGCGGAGCTTTCCTCTTTTCAGCCATAGTTTCCTATGGAATTGTCTCTGTGGAGCCATTTATGAAGTTCTACCATAGTTGCCCTTAGGTTTTCCTTCTGTCGTTAGTTTACACTACCCTCACTTATTGATTCGTGAGGCACAAACACTACAATCATCGCAGATTGTGGCAGCCTGGACTTTCCTCTACTTCAATGAAGCAGCGATTATCTGTCATTTGTTATTTATTTTGAAATACTGCTTTTTCTAATAATGATAATCTTTTTAAGATATCTACATTGGAAGAAACATTATCTTCTAATGCTCTTAAGTTATCATCTTGTAAAGCTTTTTCTCTTTCTAATCGAGCTATCATAGCTTTTTGATCAGCAAGACGTCTTTCAAGCTGTTCTATTCTATCATAAGAATTATTCAATAGTCCAGCAAAAGCTTCATAATCTTTGACTACTTGATCTAAGAAGTGATCAACCTCATCCGCATTGTACCCTTTAAAATCTACTTTAAATTCTTTACTGACAATTTTTTTTGGACTTAATACGACTTTGTATTCCATGCTTTTCAACTCCTTTACATCATTGTACCAATTTATTTCCTTTTTTCAAGATAAAAAATAATTTCTTACTAAAGAGTTGTTATCACAAAAAAAATATGTGTTATAATACCCATATATATGCAAATAAAAAGGAGTTTCTATGGTTAATTATCCAAATAAGAAAAAAAATAATCATTATACATCTATGATTGAAGGTAAACATAATACTGCTCACCGTGGAATGAACTTAGAAGAAGATATTAACTTAACAAATGAATATTATTTATCACATGATATTGCAGTTATTCATAAAAAACCTACCCCTATTCAAATTGTCAAGGTTTCTTATCCAGAAAGAAGTTCAGCAAAAATAGTAGAAGCTTATTTTAGAACCCCTTCAACAACAGATTATAATGGTATTTATAAAGGAAAATATATTGATTTTGAAGCAAAAGAAACAAAAACATTATCTTTTCCCTTTACGAACATTTCTTTACATCAAATTAATCATCTCGATAAAGTCATTCATCATGGAGGAATTGCTTTTTTAATTATCGCCTTTACAAAAGTGAATGAAGTTTATCTCTTAGATGCTTCTTTTATGGTAGAAGCATATAGAAAAAACGATCGTAAATCCCTTCGTTATGAAACAATAAAAGAAAAAGGTCATTTGATAAGGCAAGGATTTCTTCCTCGTCTTCATTATTTAGAAATTATTGATCAATATTATTGTGAGGTATTTAAATGAAAAGACAAACAAAAAAATTAAATTCAAAAAAAATCATTCAAGTAGTAACAATGCTTATTCTTTGTTTAATCTTAGTTTTTGCATGTATATTTGGTTATAGTGTATATAAGGATACAGCTACTTTTGATTCTAAAAAACTGTTATCCTCTGGAGCAAGTGTCATGTATGACAGTAATGGTGATATTATGTACACTTATGGTAGTCAAGAAAACGGTACACGAAAAAATGTGACCTATGATGACTTACCACAAGTTTTAGTAGATGCCATTGTAGCTGCTGAAGATTCTCGTTTCTTTGAACATAATGGTTTTGATTTACCACGTATTGTTAAAGCGGCATTATCTAACTTAAAAGCGGGAGATATTACAGGTGGTGGTTCTACCATTACTCAACAGTTAATCAAGAAAACATATTTCCCTGATGCTCAAAGAACTTACTCACGTAAATTTAGTGAAATTATTCTTGCTATTCAAGCAGATAAAGCTTTAAGTAAAGAAGAAATCTTAACTCTTTATTTAAATAAGATTTATTTTGGTAGAAGTACAAGCTCAATTGGGATTGCTGCTGCTACAAAATATTATTTTAATAAGGATGTAAGTGAATTAACACTTCCAGAAGCAGCCATGCTTGCAGGTAGCTTAAATTCACCTTATAACTATGATCCTTATTATTGTTTAAATAACGCTACAAAAAGACGTAATACTATTTTAAAACTCATGGTTAAACATGGTTATATTACTCAAAGTGAATATGACGAAGCAGTTAATACAAAGATTGAAAATACACTTTGTGCTTCACCTACAACCAATAATAACACACTTGCTGCTTATGTTGATATGGTAACAGCTGAAGTTAAAAAAAGAACAAAACTTGATCCTTTAAAAACCCAAATGAATATCTATACGTATTGTGATGTTGATACTCAAACACTTGCGAGTGCTTTAGGTAATGGTGAAAAATATAGTTATAGTGATGAAGATATGCGCATGGGTGGTGCCGTCCAATCAAGTCAAGATGGTCGTATCGTCGCTGTTATTGGTGGTCGTAATTATAATTTTGGAAATTATAGCTACGCAACAAGTAAGCAACAACCCGGTTCTTCTGTAAAACCGTTTTTAGATTATGGTTTAGCTTTTGAAAACTTAGATTGGTGTACTGGTAAAACATTAGAGGATACACCTTATTCTAAAGGTAAATTTACTCCTAAAAACTGGGATAGAAAATTCCATGGAACTGTTACACTTACAAGTGCTCTAGAAAATTCTTGGAATATCCCAGCCATTAAAACTTATGAAGAAGTGACTAAAGAAATCGGTAAATCAGGCGTTACTTCCGCAATGGAATCAATTGGTATTGATATGTCTAGTGAAAGTAATGTAACCAATTTATCTTATGCTATTGGTGGATGGAATAAAGGAATTTCTCCAGTTGAAATGGCAAGTGCCTATGCCACTATTTCTAATAATGGTTTATATACTGAAAGTCATACAATCAATTATATTGAAGTTGTTCAAACTGGTGAAAGATATGAGATTGATAAAGAAATTCAAAACAATGCTAAACAAAGTGATTATTCAAAAGCGAGTGCTTATATGGTAAGACAAGTGATGTTAGATTATACTAAAAATGGTAGTGGTAATTACGCATACCTATCCGGCCTTTCTAATGTAGGAGCTAAAACAGGAACATCCAACTGGGGAAGCAGTGCTAAAAAAGGTATGGCTGGAAAAAGTCGTGATTTATGGATGACTGCTTATAATTCTAATTATATTTGTTCTGTATGGATGGGATTTGGTCAAGAAGGTATTGAAAAAGGAAAAACAACCAGTCGTTATAAAGCTTATCCAGGTAAAGTTGTTCAAAGGTTATTGAAACACTTACAAAGTAAAGGTGGTAAAAAATCATATCCTTCACAACCTTCTACTGTTGTAAAAGATGGTGATGAATATTATAAAAAAGGAACTAAGCATGAAGGACATGCTGCAATAAGCGAAGAAACAACTGAAGAAACACAAACAGAAGAAACACAAACAGAAGAAAATCAAACTGATACAAATGAAAATCAATCTTCTGAAACTAATAACAATTCAAATAATCAAAACAACAATTCAAATACAAATACTGAAAATAATGGTTCTTCTAATAATGGAACCTCAACAGATAATAGTGGTACTTCTAGTGGTACTACTGGAGGTAATACAAGCGGTGGTTCTTCTGGTGGTAATAGCAGTAGCTCAAGTGGTGAAAGTAGTCAACCAAATCCAAATACGAATCAATAAAAGTCAACAATGTTGGCTTTTATTTTTGTCTAAAATTTGCTTTTAATATACAAAATAAGGTATACTTGTATAAGAAAAACATGGAGGTATCTTATGTCTTCGAAAAAAAATAAAACTCAAAAGAAAATAAATAAAAAGAAAGTATTTATCACTCTTACTATATGTATCTTAGTTGCTTTAATTGGTAGTGTGAGTGTTCTAGCCTATGGTGTCTATAAAGATACAGAAGCCTTTGATGCAAAGAAACTTTTATCATCCGGTGCAAGTGTGATGTACGATGATCAAGGACAAGTTCTTTATACTTATGGTAGTGAAGAAAATGGAACAAGAGAAAATATCACCTATGAAGATCTTCCACAAGTTCTTGTTGATGCTGTTGTTGCTGCTGAAGATTCTCGTTTCTTTGAACATAATGGTTTTGACTTACCACGTATTGCTAAAGCAGCTATGTCTAATTTAGTAGCCGGAGGTATTAGAGGTGGAGGTTCTACAATCACCCAACAATTGATTAAAAAAACTTACTTCCCTAATGCTGAAAAAACATATACGAGAAAGTTTAGTGAAATTATTCTTGCTATCCAAGCGGATAAAGCTTTAAGTAAAGAGGAAATTTTAACACTTTATTTAAATAAGATCTATTTTGGTAGAAGTACACGTTCAATTGGTATTTCTTCTGCTTCTCGTTATTATTTTGATAAAGACGTTAGTGAATTGACCCTACCAGAAGCAGCTATGCTTGCAGGAAGTTTAAATTCACCATACAACTATGATCCTTATTATTGTTTAAATAACGCCACGGAAAGACGTAATACAATTTTAAATCTTATGGTGAAGCATGGTTATATCACTCAAAAAGAATGTGATGACGCCAAAAATGTGAAGGTTGAAAACATGTTATGCTCATCTAAAATTACAAACAGTTCCGTTAATGCAGCTTATGTAGATATCGTAACAGATGAAGTAAAGAAAAGAACAGGATTAGATCCTTTAAAAACACAAATGAATATCTATACATATTGTAATAGTGAAACCCAAGCTTTAGCTGCTGCTATTGGTAATGGTGAAAAATATGATTATAGTGATGAAGATATGCGTATGGGTGGTGCTGTTCAATCAAGCCAAGATGGTCGAATTATTGCTGTTATTGGTGGACGTAATTATTCTTATGGGGATTACAACTACGCTACTAGAAAACAACAACCTGGTTCTTCCGTAAAACCATTTTTGGATTATGGACTTGCTTTTGAAAATCTTGATTGGTCTACAGGACATTCTATTAATGATGATGATTACTATAATGGTAAATTTAAAAACTGGGATCGTCAGTTCCATGGCTTAGTAACAGTTGAAAACGCTCTTGAAAATTCATGGAATATACCAGCTATTAAAACATTTGATGAAGTTCAACAAAAAATTGGTAGTGATAAAATCCAAGAAGCGATGGAATCTATTGGTATTTCAATGAATAAAGAAAATATTGGTCTAGCAAGTGCCATTGGTGGTTGGTCTTATGGTATTTCCCCACTTGAAATGGCAGGAGCTTACGCTACTATTTCTAATAATGGCTTATATACTGAAAGTCATACAATCAATTATGTTGAAGTTGTCCAAACAGGTGAAACATTTAATATAGATGAAGAAATTCAAAACAATGCTAAACAAAGTGCTTATTCAAAAGCCAGTGCTTTTATGGTAAGACAAGTCATGCTAGATTATACTAAAAATGGTAGTGGTAATTATGCGTATGTCAGTGGTATTGAAAATGTAGGTGCTAAAACAGGTACTTCTAACTGGTCTAGTACGGCTAAAAATGGAATGGCAGGTAAAAGCCGTGATTTATGGATGTCAGCTTATACATCTGACTATATCTGTTCTGTATGGATGGGATTTGGTAAAGAAGGTATTGATAAAGGTAAAACAACGAGTCAATATAAAGCTTATCCTGGTAAAGTTGTTCAAACACTTTTAAATCATTTGCAAAGTAAAGGAAGTCAAAAATCTTATCCTGATCAACCAGATGATGTTGAACAAGCAGCGATGGTCAAAGGTATTTATCCATATGTTTCACCAAGTGAAGGAATGAGCGAAGATATGATTATTCAAGCTTGGTTTAAAAAAGGAACTGCCCCTGCTCAAAGCGTTGATAGTGATGTCTTTAATTTAGCTGGACTTTCTTCATTTGATGTAAGTTTAAGTGGTCAAAGTATTACCTTTAACTTTGCTCCATATAATCCTGAAAACGCCGTTACCGATGAAAACGCTAATGATGCAACGAAAACATTTGGTAAAGTTGTTTATACAGTTGTCGTCCAAGATCAAAATGGTCAAGAACTTCATCGAGAAAACTTCTCTACTTCAAGTGGAACACTGAACTATACAGTCAATCAAAATGTAAAAGTAATTGGTTTCTATAGTTATGAAAGAGCACCAGAACGTACATCTAATCAAATAGAAAAAGATTTATCTATTAATTTATCAACAGTAAATGCATCACTTTCTTGTGATAGTGGTCAAATAAATGATGGGGCAACTATTTCATCAACATCTATTCAAGCAACCATTTCAGTTCAAGGTCAAGGTCATAGTGTGACAATTGCTTTATATGATCAAAATGGAAATGTACTTTCATCTGTTAATCATCATAGCGCTACATTTTCTAATTTAAGTCATGGACGTTCATATTCTATTAAATTCTTAGAATCAAATGGTTCAGCATCTGTTGAAAAAACCATTCATTTTACAGTATCTTAACGAAAAACCATTCATTTAAACAAATGAATGGTTTTTATTTTAGATAATGTTATAATAAGATAGCGAGGAAAAAGAAAATGGCTATTGAAAATTATGAAACATATACAAAAAATATTCTAGAAATGATTTTTAATAATCAAGATATTGAACAATTACTACCCTATTTATCTAAAAATATCAAAGCCATGGGTTTAAATACAGAAGGTGTATTAACATATGATGATATTATTAATCATTTAAAGCAATACAAATCTAATCAATTTACATTCTTTATTGATGAATTTAATACAAATATTATTTATCAAAATGATTCAGTATGTGTAATTGAAGGTAGTTTTATTCTTCATATGGAAGAATATCAAGCAACAACTCAATATTTTTATAGTATTGTACTTAAAAATAATCAAATAGAACTTCTTCATACTTCTATAGGAAATAACATATCTCATGAAAAAGAAGAATCTTTTTCATTACCTATATGTTCTTTTAAATTAGATAAAAATCTAACAATTATCGATGTAAATGACCATTTATTAAATCTACTTTTATATCATAGTAAAGAAGAATTTTTAAACGATGTACAAAATCAGTGGATTAATTGTATTCATAAAAATGATGTTTATCATGTCATTGAAACACTTTCAAAAGACGTCTCTTCTCTTGAAAGACATCAATTAGAGTATCGTATTAGAAGAAAAGATCATAGTTATTTATGGGTTTATGATCAAGGACAATTTATTTTTAATTTACAAAAAGATGTGCTTGTTCAAAGTTGTATAAGTGATATTACGCCTATTAAAAATAGAGAATTAAATTCATTAATTGAAAAAGAAAAATATCAAATGGCATTAAAAGATAATTCTATTTCTATATTAGAATATCATATTCATGAAGATCGTATGATTATTGATATTTTAGATCAATCTAAAAAAAGAGTTTATGATCATTATTTAGATTATGTTACTTCTTCAAAGTCTACTGTCTTTGAAGAAGATAAGCAAAAAATAGTTGATTTATTTACTCAAAAAAGTAAAGGACCAATTATTTTTAGAGAACATCAAAGAAATTCAAAAGATTATTATGTTAAATCATTAGATGCTACTACTATTTATAATTCAAATGATGAACCTGAAATCATACTAGCAACAGCTTCAGATATTACTCATCGTTGGCATGAACAAAATACTTTAAAACAAAGAGCTCAAAGAGATTCTCTTACTCATTTATATAATTTAGAAGCTGGAAAATATATTGTTAATGAATATATTAAGCATCATCCTGGTCAAAAAAATGCTTTAATTGTTTTAGATATTGATCATTTTAAAGAAGTTAATGATACTTATGGTCATTTATCAGGAAATGAATTATTAATTTCACTAGCTAAGTATTTATTGTTTTATACAAATCAAGATGATATTGTAATTAGAATGGGTGGAGATGAATTTGTTATCTTTGTGAAAAATATTCAAAATGATTTAAATTATTTATGTAAAGAATTAATGAATCATTTAGATGAAATTACTTTATCTCATAATCGTCTTCGTTTTTCTATGAGTATGGGTATTTATGCATTTAATACATCATTAACTTTTGATGAAGCTTTTAAAGAAGCTGATGAGGCTCTTTATCATTCTAAAAGAAATGGTAGAAGTCAATTTACCATTAAATATCAATTATAAGGGATGCATTTCCCTTTTTTTGTATTATAATATAAAAACATAAAGGGGGAATTTTATGTCTTGTACAACATTATTAGTAGGAAAAAATGCATCCTATGATGGTTCTACAATGATTGCTAGAAATGATGATTCTGGAGCTAATGGTTTTACACCTAAAAAATTTATTGTCATTTCTTCAAAAGAACAAAAAAGAAAATATAAAACAGTTATTTCACATTTAGAAATTGATTTACCAGATCATCCTATGTCTTATACAGCAATGCCTAATGCTGTTAAAGGAAAAGGAATTTGGGCTGCCAGCGGGATTAATGAAGAAAATATTGCATGACAGCAACAGAAACAATTACTTCAAATCCAAGGGTATTAGGGGCTGATCCATTAGTAGAATACGATGAAGCAAATCATATTCCAGGAGGAATTGGAGAAGAAGATATTGTTTATATTGTTTTACCATACATTCATAGTGCACGTGAAGGTGTTGAAAGATTAGGAAGTCTTTTAGAAAAATATGGAACTTATGAAATGAATGGAATTGCCTTTCAAGACCATGATGAAATTTGGTGGTTAGAAACAATTGGTGGACATCATTGGATAGCTAAAAAAGTTCCAGATGATCACTATGTAGCTATGCCTAATCAATTTGGTATTGATAATTTTGATTTAGAAGATGCACTTACTTCCAAGAAAAATCATATGTGTTCTTCAGATATGAAAGAATTTATTGAAAAATATCATTTAGATTTATCAATGGATTCTCATTTTAATGCCCGTAATGCTTTTGGAAGTCATGATGATTCTGATCATATATACAATACACCACGTGCTTATGATATTGAAAGATATTTTAATCCACATACATTTAATCATCAACCATTTGATGATGATATTCCATGGTCACAAGTACCAGAAAAGAAAATTACAGTAGAAGATGTTAAATATGTTTTATCTTTACATTTCCAAGGAACTGATTTTGACCCTTATAAAACATATGGAGATTTATCAAAAAAAGGAATGTATCGTCCTATTGGTATCAATAGAAATGATTTCTTATCTATTATCCAACTTAGAAATCATGTATCACCAGCCTATCAAGCAATAGAATGGATTGCTTATGCATCTAACGTATTTAATACTATAGTTCCTTTCTATGGAAATATTACACAAACACCAGATTATTTATCTAACACAACAGAAACTGTCTCTACAGATAATTTCTATTGGTCTAGTCGTTTAATTGCTGCTATGGCAGATGCTTCCTATAAGAAATCATCTATTCATATCGAACGTTATCAAAAAAATGTTATGGCTAAAGGGCATCACTTAATAAACATCTATGATGAACTTTTACAAAAAGAAAACGATTTAAACAAACAACTTCAACTTAAACATCAAGCCAATCAAGAAATAGCTGATATGTTAAAAGAAGAAACAAATAAAACAATTTCACTTGTTTTAAACGAATTAAGTCTTTCAATGAAAAATAAATTTGAACGTTCAGACGCATAAAAGAGGTTCATTCGAACCTCTTTTAACTTTTATTTATTTTCATAAACAGCAATAATTTCACCAATATATCTTTGATGATAATCTTTTTGTGGATACCATCTTTCATCTAAAGATGAATCAATAAATTGTTTAGGATCAATCATATCACTATAAATTTTCTTACATACAAAAACCATTTTACCTTGTTTAAAAGTTGGTTGATTTTCTACTTCCTCTATATCAAAAGAAACTTCAGCAATTTTATCGCCATCTCTACCAGATTTAGAACCTAAAACACCTAATTCCTTTTTATAACCATCAAATAGAGTAACAGTAAAATAATCTCCGGCATCTACAAATTCTTTCGTATATCTTTGAGGTCGGATATAAACAGTCATTACATTTTTACCCCATAAATGTCCAAGTTGTCCCCAACTTGCTGTCATTGTATTAACAACTCCATCTTTTTTAGCTGAAATAAGTACCCAATGATTACTAATTTCATCAAAAGGATTAAACTTTAAATCTTGAATATTTACTTTTTCAAACATAGTATTACCCCCTAATATCCTAATTCTTCATTTATAACAAGCACCGTCATTCTACTTAACGGTTGCCTTGCAATCTTCACATAAGCACTACATATACGATCGTCACTTTGACAATCTACGCATTTTCCAACTTGAACACATGGTGTGTTCTTATGTAAACGTAATGCATTGGCTGGACATGATATGTTTTTAATATGTTGAATAGCTGAATCTTCATCATCAAAAATCTTATTCATGCCAACAATCACAATCACTTTTTTAGGACCATAAATCATTGCTGCTACTCGATTTCCATTTCCATCAATATTATAAAGATTTCCATTTCTATCGATTGCATTTGAACTTGTTAAATAAACATCAGCGAGTAATGATTGATGAAAAACATCTTCAATTTCATCTCTAGAAAGACCTTCTTGATAACGATCTAAAAAACGAACGGGTTTATTTCTTAAATAATTAATAACTCCTGTTTCAAATAAAGTCATTGAACCACCAACACCTACTGTTTGATCATCTTTAAGTAAAGAATCTAAATAATTTAATAATTCTTGTTTGTTATCTAAAAAAAGTAATTCAATATGATTTTGATTAAATGCTTTTTGCATTTTTTTATTTTTTATTTCTAATATTTTTTGAATATTTTGATCCATGCTTATTTTCTCACTTCTTTTATTTTATCTTTACACATATCATATAAATGACATTCTTTACAATTTGGATTTTGTGCTTTACAAAAATATCTACCAAAGAATATGAACTGATGATGTGCTTTATTCCATCTATCTCTAGGAATAGAACGACAAACCTTTCTTTCAACATCATTTACTGTATCATCTTTTTTAGCAAAGCCTAATCTTTTAGAAATCCGTTCAACATGTGTATCTACAGCAAATGCAGGTTCATCAAAACCAACAGATAAAACAACATTCGTTGTTTTTCTACCTACTCCTGGTAAACTTTCTAATTCTTTTCTTGTTTTTGGCACTTCACCATTGTATTCTTCAAGCAAAACCTGTGCCATTTTCTTTAAATTTTTAGCTTTATTTCTATAAAGTCCAATTATTTTAATATCATTTTGTAGATCTTCCAAAGATGCTAAAGCAAAAGATTCAACAGTAGGATACTTTTTAAAAAGTGAAGCCGTCACTTGATTGACTTTTTTATCAGTTGTTTGTGCTGAAAGCATGACAGCTACTAAAAGTTCAAAGACATTTTGATGATTGAGTTCACAATGAGCGTCAGGAAAGAGTTCTTCAAAGTAATCTAATACTTTGTTTGTTTTTTCTTTATTCATCTTCCCACCAATGATAATGACTTTCTTTTACTTTTCTTTCTTGTGGTTTTTCATCAATATATCTTTCTTTAACTCCATTTTGAGCCCAATTAATTAAAATACCTTCAATATATCTTAAAGTTAAAACTTGACTTTTAACAGCTTCTTTTAAAGCTTTTAAAATCATTTCTTCACTATAACCGCTTTGAACCCACTCTTTAATACTATCAAATTCCATCGGTGTTAATGGTCTACCAAATTGTTCTTCAAAAACATCAATCATATTCATTTTTTCTTCTACTGGAGCTTCTTTATTTTCTAAAAGTTTTTCTTCAAAATGATTTAAACATATCGCTCCATTTTTATTAAAAATCCATTTTTTCTTTAAAAGAGAATCTAAAATATGATCCATTTCATGAGGAGTAAGTGATGAATATTTTAATAATAATGAAGGTGTAATCATTTTTTTATGCAACGTAACAAAAGTATCAATCAATAGTAATATATGACATTCTTCATCTGTCAAAGAGAGTTCTTTCCCTCTTAAAAGTAATAATCTTTCTAAATTTATACATTCTAAATCTTTTAAATATTTAATCATATCTTTTTATAATTTATATGCTTTCAAAAATTCTCCATTATCTAAAGAATAAAACGCATATAATAAAGTATCCTTTCCTTTATAAGTTAAACAATAAACAAATTGATCATTTTCATATCCTATCTCTACTTTTGTTGGATTTACTTGATATTTTTGAACAAAAGCATTCTTCACTTCTTTTTTAGAAATAGTTTCACCTTCAAAAGTATCCACCTTTTTTAATTTTTTATTACATACAACATACATTGTTTTCTTTTTATTTTTCACTTTAACAATATAATTTATTTTCTTATTTTGATAAGCATTAAAATAGTCATCATAGTCATAATGATATTGACTACATATTTCTTCTTGTATACTTACTAAATCATTTTTATGCTTTGTGTAAGGAACATGTACCCAAAGCATGTAAAAACATATATATACAAAAACAATAACTAAAAATGTTAACACGATTTTAAAACGATGTTTTCTAAAAAAAGCTTTCATACATTATTCCTCCATGCCACCTTATTATAACCTTTTTAAACAAAAAGAAAAAGCCTTTTGGCTTAGTCTCTTCCTCGATCATTTCCTAAAACAACTAAGACAATTCTAAGTAATGAAAGAAGGGTCGATAACATTCCTGCAACATAGGTTAGCGCTGCAGCTGTTAACATTTTTTTAGCTCCAAAATATTCATCTTGAACTAAATAACGATCATTTAAAATACTCAAAGCTCTAGAAGATGCGTCAAATTCAACTGGAAGGGTAACAATTTGAAATAATAACATTAAGCTTGTAAGTAAAACACCAATCCAAGCAATAGATGTTCTTCCCATAAAAAGACCAATCATAATGGCAACCCATCCTAAATTATAAGAAAAGTTACATACAGGAACGATAGCATTTCTAAATGTCAATGGTCTATAACCTTCTTGATGTTGAAGTGCATGTCCACATTCGTGAGCAGCTACCGCAAGTGAAGCAATACTTGTCCCATGATAAATATCACGAGATAGATGTAATGTTTGATTACTTGGATTATAGTGATCACTTAAACGTCCTTGAACTTCAAAGATTTGAACAGAAGACAAACCATGTTGATCAAGAATTTCTCGCGCTACATCATAGCCCGTTAAATGCCTGCTATTTTGAACCTTTGAATATTTATTATAAGCACTTGAAACTTTCATTTGTGCAAGTGCCATCAAAGCAACACCAACTAGAACAAGTATATTCCCTAACATATAATAAGAATTTGTATAATAGTAATAATTAAACATTTTATTCACCTCAATTTATAGTTTACACTTCTATTATGAACAGAAAATGAAAAAGATGCTTAATTCATAGCATCTTTTAATCTATTACTAGGTTTAAATGTCACTGTTTTACTAGCAGGAATAATCATTTCTTCTTGAGTTTTAGGAGAAATTCCTTTTCTAGCTTTACGATCATTGACTTTAAAAGTACCAAATCCAGAAATAAGTACCTTATCTCCTTCAACAACGCTTCTAGTAATCGTATTAAACACAGTATCTACAAGTAGTTCTGCTTCTTTTTTTGTTAAATTACGTTCTATTGAAACTGATTCAACTAATTCTTTCTTATTCATTTTCACACCCCGCAATAATAAAAATACTAGGTTAGTATAGCATCTAAAAAACGTTGTTTCAAGAGATTTTTAAAGAACTTTTTTAAAAAATTATAAAACAATTGCGATCACATTTGATTTACCTTTATTTACAATTTTTGACAATATATCATGTATTTTTAAACTTGCGTTTTCTGGGATCATATTCAATTTATAATACATCCCCTCTTCTATTAAATCACCTAATTTCCTACCAAAAACATCACATGAAAAAATAGCTTCCTTATCATTTCCATTATGATTTAAATAATCAATAAAGCTTTCCGCTTGTTGCTTTGAACCAATAATTGGTTCAAATGTACTTTCAATATCAATTTTAATCATATAAGTGGTTGCTGCTTTACTTTTTAACTTCATTCCATATCTAGAACCTTGTTTAATAATTTCTGGTTTTGATAATTCTATTTCTTCTAAACGAGGAATCGCATAACCATAACCTGTTTGTCTTACCATACTAAGGGCATTCGAAATACCATCATATTCATCCTTGATAGTCATCAATTCTTGTAACAAGGCAAGAATAGAAGAACGATCTACTTCATAACCAACAATATTTGTTAGTAATTCATCATATAAACCATTTCTTTCTTCAATGCGAATCGTCGCTGAAGAATGAGATGTATCGACACTTTTTAAATAAGCTCTTTTAACAAAGTCATACGATTCAATACCTTCTGTAAGATGTTTGACATCTTTTATTTTTTTGATTTCTACTAATGAATTTTTTAGTGCTTCATCTAATGTTTGTTTTAACCAATGTTTTTGATTTAACATTGCAATATAACGTGGAACTTCAATTTTCACTTCATGAATTCCAAATTCATTAAGTGCTTCTTGTAAAAGATGCACGATTTGAGTTTCTAACATGTTGGTTGTATCAATAGCAATGATTGGTACATCGTATTCTTTTTGATAACTTTCAACAACATTTTGACACTTTGAACTTGAAGGATCTTTACTATTGACAATCACAATAAATGGTTTCCCTATATCTTGCAACTCTTGAATGATTTCTTTTGTTGCACTGTGATAACTTTGTTCATCAATATCTAGAAAACTACCATCACTAGTAACAACGATTCCAATCGTTGAATGATCTTGAATAACCTTTTTTGTTCCAATTTTAGCTGCTTGATCAAAAGGTATACTTTCATTATACCATGGTGTTTTAACAAGACGTATCCCACTGTCATCTTGATAACCACTTGCCCCTTCAATCACATATCCTACACAATCAACTAAACGTACATTGATTTTAAAATCATCTTGTAAATCTATCTTAACGGCTTGATTCGGTATAAACTTAGGTTCTACAGTCATAATCATTTTGCCTTTTCCTGATTGTGGAAGTTCATCGATCGTTCTTATCTTTACATCAGGATCTTCAATATAAGGAATAACCGCCATTTCCATAAATCTTTTAATAAAAGTCGATTTCCCACTTCTTACAGGTCCAACGATTCCTAAATAAATATCACCTTGACATCTTTTACCAATATCTTTAAGAATTTGTTTCGTTTCCATTATCATAACTCCTTTTATTCCAATATATTAAAAACTTACGAAATCATTCCTAAATAATAAAAACAAAGCATAAAAACAAATGAAAGAAAATCTAAGAAAAAGCCTAACCATAATGTATAGCTATACTTCTTTAAATGAATACTTCCATAATATAAAGAAACAACATATAAAGTTGTATCACTTCCTGTTTGTAAAATAGATCCCATTAAACTATAAAGATGATCTATTCCATAATGATCATAAATTCTTTTTAAAATAATAAGAGAAGTTTGACTACTTATTGGTCTTGTAAAAGCCATTAATAATAAATCAAGGGGAATTGAAAAAAATCGAATAAAGAAAGTACCTATTAAAGAGATAAAACCACTACTTAAAAAAAGATTGACCCATAAAGTAAGAAGCATTATAGAAGGAAAAAGAATCATTAAATAACGCATTCCTTCTTTGACTCCTGTAATAAATTCTTCATAAATAGGTATTTTTTTATAAGCACATTCTAAAAAACTCCATAAAATAATAAGTAGAATTAAATTAGACATGTTCAATCACCTTAATAATAACAATTCCTATAATTGTAATTGAAAAACCAATAAATAAACTATAAGGATAAAAAGCTAAAATATTTTGACTATGATAATTTTGTCTAATTGTCATCATGGTAGTTGGTAAAATAGAAAAGCCTGCCGTATTGATTACTACTAGTATTTTTATTTGAAGAGGATAATTCTTTTCTTTTAATTTAGAAATTGCTTGTAAACCACTCATTGTAGCAAGTGTTCCAAGTCCTAATAGATTAGCAATCAAATTTGAAGATAGTGCTTGATAGATTTGTTCATCTTGAATACATCGTCCATAGATCCAACGTAATAGTGGTTTAAATAGAAAATTTAAATGATTCATCATATTTGAAGCCTGAATGATTTTTAATAAACCATTCCATAAACAAATACTTAAAATAAGTGTTTTACAAAGTTCAAAGACATCAAAAGGTGTTTGTAAAAGAGCTTTTAACATGGCTTCTTGTTTATTAAAAATCAAACCAACAATAATAAAAAAAATAATCCCATAATGAAAAATCTTATTCATAAACTAGATCCTTTAAGATCATTAAATAAAAATCTCTAAACCGATATCTCTTTAATTTAATTTTTTTAATATACGTTTGATTTCTATAAATAAACATTTCTTCATTATGAATCAAATAACTTACACTTTCATCCTTTTCTTTTGACATCAACAAATCATTTTCAAACAAGTACCAGTTTCCTTTAATATTTCTAACCCCTTTATCAAACAACACAAGTTTTTCATAATTTTTAAAACATTCCTCATACTTTTTTTGATGAAACTCAAAATCATTTCCACAATTAAAAGTAACAATAATTAAATCAACTTGTTTTTTTATAGCTCGTGTAATCAATGTTCTTTTGGCTTTTTTGGTATAACCTGTTTTACCACCAACACAATAAGGATATTCTTTTAAAAGACGATTTTTATTATGCCAATAACCTTTTCCATCTAGTCTTTTATACTCTTTTGTTTTAACAATTTGATTAAAAAGAGGATTTTGGCAACAATAACGATAAAGTATCGCCATTTCTTTAACTGTTGATAAATTTCCTTCATCTTCTTCATCTAAACCTGAAGGATTAGAAAAATGTGTCTGTTTCATTCCTATATCTCTAGCTTTTTCATTCATCATTTCCACAAAACGTTCAACACTTCCACCAACACTTTTAGCCAGCATTAAAGCACAGTCATTCCCACTTCGAAGCATTAAACCATATAAAAGATCTTGAATCGTAATTCGATCTTTTATATGTATATAGACACAACTCCCATAAGCTTTATTAATCGTTTCATCAACCGTAATCTTTTTATCTAAGCGACTATTTTCAATAACAACGATGGCAGTCATAATTTTAGAAATTGAAGCAACACTTTGTAAATAATCTATATTTCTGCCTTCTACAACATATTGATTTAAACTATCATATACAATATAACTCTTTCCATAAAACTCGACATTGGTACAAATCATTTGAAAAATCATCAAAAAACTAATCAACAATTTCATTATATCACCTATATCATTCTATGTTTCTTCTTTCCATTTAACACAAATAGATTAAATACACTACATAGAAAAGTAACATCAAAAGACCACCTATTCTATTTAATTCATGTCGATAAATCGTTAAAAGCCATAATAAACAACCACTTCCTATAGCTACAAACATATCTACAATAAATTTACTTTCAAAAGGTACTGGACAAATTAAAGAAACACCTCCAGCAATAAATAAAATATTAAAAATATTACTTCCGACAATATTTCCAATCGCAATACCCGCATGATCTTTTCTAGCTGCCTGTAAAGAGGTTACTAATTCAGGCAATGATGTTCCAAAAGCAACAATCGTTAAACCGATGAATCTTTGAGAAAAATGTAACCAATAAGCTATTTGAGTGGCTGCTTTAACAACCAGTTGACTACCAATCATGACAAAAAAGATGCCTAAACCAATCAACAACACACATCCTATAAAAGAGTATTGTGGAAAGACTTCCTCCTCACTTTCTTTTTGTGACAGCCAAAACAAATAAAGTAAATAAATGATAAACATACCAATTAAAATAAGTCCTTCTTGAAACGATACAACTTGTTGACTTTTTCCCATAACAAGTAAAACAAGACATGAAAGCAACATATAAGGAATTTCAATGAACAATGTTGATTTTTCAATCTTTATTTTTGTAATCAAAGCGCTCATTCCTAAAACAATCAAAATATTTAAAATATTACTTCCAACAACATTCCCAATGGTAATTCCTGAATTTCCATTTAACCCTGCTACTAATGAAACAGCTGCCTCTGGCAAACTGGTTCCCATCGCACAAATCGTCAATCCAATAACTAATTGAGAAACATGAAAAATACTTGCTAGTGAAGATGCTCCATCTACAAACCAATCTGCTCCTTTCACTAAAACAAAAAAGCCTGCTGTTAGTACAATAAGCGAATAAATCATTTTATCCCTCCTGTTTTCATTCTATTAAGATTTATTCATTAAATGAAAAAGAAGGGTAAATTTCCCTTCTTTCAATGATTATCGCTTGATTGAAATAAAATGATTTCTATCTATATATCTTATTTTCTTTTGTTCAAAAAGATCAATTATTTGTAAAAAACGTGCATCTTGTTTACATTCAAAAGAATATTGTTGATTTCTTGTTGTTACTAACATACAAACTACCTTTTGTTTTAAAGACAGATCAACTTCATAAAAATTATCATAGTCTATTTCAAAAAGCTTATGTTTTTCTATATCATAACATTCAACTTTATCACTTGAAAAATATAAATATTTTTCAAAATCTTTATCTTCCATTATTTCTTGATGAATACCAAAGAATAACCCAGAAAAACGAAAGGCTTTTTTATATTCCTTATATGCTTTTTCTAATTGATCAAGACTTAAAATAAGTTTTACTTTCATCATTTTTTCTCCTTATATAAAATACTATCGTTATAATTAAACAAATAACTACATAAAAATCTATAGCAGGTAATAGAAAAGAAAGTTGAACTTGATTTCCATGAAATAATTTATTAAAGATAAATAAGATAATAAGTAGAATTATATTTTTTCGATAATCTATGACATCACTATTCCATAAGGCAATAAAATATAAAATAGGTAAAAAATAAAATAAACAATAAATAATAAAACTAATATGAATACTAATATATCCTAAAGGATTTAAAGAATTTGTAAGTAAACTTTGACCACAAACCATGGTCATGATCATAAAAATTTCCATTAAATAATCAAAGACCCATACTTTATCTATTATCTTCATATAAATCTCACATTCCTTTCTACATATATTCTAATAAATACTTTATTTGCCTAGAGATGTAATTTATCTTTTCCTTACTTTTATTATATTATTATATTATTTGTATATCAATATTATTTTTATTATTTTAATACAAAAAAGATCTAAGAAATTCTTAGACCTTTAATCGTTGATAATATTTAATATATTTAGAAAGCGGTAATCCTTCTTTGTTATTGATATAAAAAACTTCTTGACCCTTTAATACAACATATTTTTGTTTATATTTAAAACATAAATCACTATCTTTTTGAGTTATCAGAGGATATTGCTGAATAATTTTTTTATAAGCTATTTTATTTTTAAAAATATTTTCTACTTGATATTCAAAAATACCTTTTGAAATAGCTGCCGTAAATCCTTTATAATAGCCTTCCATCATTCCATGATCCCCTTCAATAGAACATCCTTGATATAACATTCCACCATCTTCATAGCTATAAGGTTGTTGTAAGCTTTGAACAGGTTCAATAGTGCTATAAGGATCGCCATCTGCTGGATGGTCATACAAACTTAAAGCAATTGTAGCAATAACACAAAGATAAACAATCGCATTAGATTTTTGATGTTTTTCTTTATAAAGATGTCCAAGATAACCAATTAACCAAGAAACAAGTAAAATCAGAAATGATTTGAAACCATTTTGTTTTAATAAATCTAATAAAATCAAAATAATCCCAACATAAAGATTTATTTTAGATAAAGTATTAAAAATATTTTCTAAATAAAAGGGCTTATTTTTCATTACTTTTTTTAAATGTGATAGATTACATAAGCCAAAAAAGAACAAAGAGAGGCTTATAAGACTTACAGCAGTATAAAATAAATAAGTACCAAAATAAAAAGTCAAATAAGGTAAACTTGGAAACCCATGTATTTTAAAAGGTTGATAAGCAATTAATAAAACAATGGCCATGATCATTAAAAAATAATGAATTGTAAAATTATAAATCGTTGATAAGATTTCTTTTTTATCACCTACATCTTGTTTTAAAGGTTGAGCAAAAAGATCTTCAACTTCTACTACTTGTAACCCAAAATAATTAACAATAATACGGCATCCTGCTTCCTTTATATCTTTATTTATTTGTTTATAATATATTTTATAATGCTTTCTTTGTGGTGTTCTTTTTTCAAATGTTAAAAAATTTAGACTTATATTTTTTAAATACCATCCTTCTAAAGCTTTATTTTCTAATAATTCAATAAATTGATTTTCATTTACTAAATAATCTTTTGTAGATATTCTTTTATATTTCATAAACATCACCCATCTTTATTATATCAATATATTATATTTATTCAATAAATATTATTTTTATTATAAGGTATATAAAAAGTTGCCTAAGCAACTTTCTATGGTAGTGGTTTTTCACTTGCAAGATAGAGATCATACCATTCTTGTCTTGTAAGCGTAAAATCACATGCTTTAATTGTTTCTTTTAAATGTTGAGAGGATGTTGTTCCTACGATTGGTTGCATATGTGCAGGATGACGAAGTAACCAAGCAATCGCTATTGCTGGTTTAGTTACTTGATATTTATGAGCTAATTGTTGCATAACATCATTTAATTTTTGATAATTTGGATGATCAATAAAAGTTCCTTCCGCCCAAGAAGCTTGGATTGAACTCCATGGTTGGATCGTAATATCATTTAAACGACAATAATCTAAAACACCACCATCTTTATCTTGTGCAAATGCTTCTTTCATATTCATATTTAATCCTGAATCAATCATTACTGAATGAACGATTGATAATTGTAATTGATTAATAATAATTGGATATTTTAAATATTTCTTTAATAATTCTATTTGTAAAGGTGTGTGATTAGAAACACCAAAATAATGAACTTTTCCAGCTTCATATAACTCATTAAAAGTTTCAGCAACTTCTTGAGGATCACATAAAGCATCTGGTCTATGAAGCAAAAGAATATCTACATAATCTGTATGTAATCTTTCTAATGATTCATTGACACATTTTAAGATATGTTCCTTAGAAAAATCATATCTTTTTCCAGGAACAATACCACACTTTGTTTGAATAATCATCTGTTTTCTATATTCAGGATGTCTTTTTAATACTTCACCAAATAATTCTTCTGATTTTCCTCCACCATAAATATCTGCATGATCAAAAAAATTAATTCCTGATTCTAGAGCAGTTTTGATAAGTTCTTCCACTTCTTCAATGCTTTTATCAGCAATTCTCATACATCCTAAAGCAATCTTTGATACCTTTAAATCCGTTTGTGGTAATGTTAAATATTCCATAGTTAGCTCCTTTATAATTTTAATAAATTTAAACCAATTTCTTCATCAAAGTAACGATCTACTTGTCCATTGATGACTTGAATAACCATTTCACATGTTGCTGAAACAATTGCTTTATTTAAATGACCACCAAAAACTTCTCCTTGATCATTTCCAGCAGATAGATGCATATGACTATAATATTCATCATTCATTGTATTAATAGTTCCCGTAAGAGATACAATTTCATAATCACCTTTAAATTCATTAGCATAATATTTCTTTTCCTTTGTTTTAAAAACACCGACTGTAAAATCATTAATTGCACCTAAAGCTTGAATACTTGCAAGTTTGATATTTTCTTTTAAAGCAATATTTTTAACTTGTTCAACAATATCTTCACCCTTATCAATTCTTGCGATAATTGTATTTTCAAATTTTTTATATTTCATTTTCTTTCCTCCTATTGATAAACCCGATATTTCCATTTTCCTTTCAAAAAACGTGTTGATAATAATAAACATCTAGAAATATTATCTAAAACCATCATGATCCAAACACTTTCAAGTCCAAATGAAAAGACATTGATCATGAGCATTGAACCAAAAATCCTTATTCCCCACATCGTAATCAAAGAAAATACAAATGGTGCTTTGGTATCCCCCATTCCATTAAAAGTTCCTTCTAAAATAATCAAGATACCATAGATTGGTTCACTAATAGAAACAATCCTTAATACCCTAGTTCCTAAAGCGATAACTTTTTGATCAGGAGTAAAAATCGACATAATATTTTGAGCATTTATGAATAATAAAACACCAGCAATAACCATGATACTTAAAGTAATCGCACATGTAAGATACGTCATTCTTTTAACTTTAGATTCATCTTTTTCACCAACCGCATTTCCTACAAGTGTACTTGCTGCTGATTGGAAACCATACCCCGGTGCATAAAACGCTTGTTCTGCTTGAATTGCTATCGAATGTGTTGCCAAAGAAACAACTCCTAATTTAGCAATCAACGAAGCAAAAGTAACATGTCCTAAACAAATAACACTTCTTTCCATAACAACAGGAATAGAAATTTTTAAACATTCTAAACATACTGGTTTATGAAAATGAAATCCTGTATGTTTAAAATCAAAGATTTTATTTTGATAATAATGTCTAAAAATCAAAATTCCTCCAACAATATAAGAAATAGCTGAAGCTATCGCTGCTCCGGCTACGGATAAACCAGCTCCATAAACAGTTATACCAAATATCTTTCTTGTCGGATAAATTAAAAAGAAATTTAAAACGATATTGATTATATTCATATAAACGTTGATCATCATTGGTGTTTTCATATCTTTAACAGCTCTTAAAGTTGAAGAGAGAATAATAATAAATGTTCTAAATATAAATGGTGCTGATACAATTAAAAAATATAAAAAAGCATCATGCCTTATTTCTTTGGCACCATTGAGCCAACCAGGTAAAAATGGAGCAATTATGATACTAATAATAGTTGTTATCAATCCTATAATAAAAGAAATAAATAAGGCTTGTTGACCCGCAATCTGTACTTTTTTATAATCTTTAGCGCCATCTGACTGAGCACATACGGCTAAGACACCTACTCCAAAGGCAACCGAAATACTTCCTAACAGCCAAGTAACAGTAGATGTTAAACCAACTGCTGCAGAAGCTGTTGCTCCCATAGAACCAACCATCCCTGTATCTACATAAGTTACTACCGTATTCATTGCTTCTTGAATAATAGCAGGCCATGCAAGATGACATATATTTTTTATCTCATTTCCATATTTCATCCTATAACCTCCAATAATTCTATTATACATACAAAAAAAGGAATAAACAATGTTATTCCTATAATCTTTGATACATTCTTGTACGTTTCACATCTAAATATTTCCAATATTTTCTTTCCCTACCACCTACAGCTATTACTAAATCATCACTGTATCCAAAAACTCTGGCAATTGTTCCTTTTTTCACTTTAGAAATATGAGTTAATTTTCCATCTAATATTGCATACTTCATAATAGCTACCCCCTTTATCTATCTTTATTATAGATAAATAAAAAAAATATTGTTTTCATAAGTATGTATTAAACACCTAAAAAACGTATTTATAGTATATGCACATAAAAAAAGAGGTCCTTTATTTAGGACCTCATTTATTCTATTAGAAATCTACTTCTGTATCATAGTAGCAAGCTTTTAATAAAGCAACCATTTCATCATGGTTTGGAATACGTGGGTTTGATCCTGTACATGCATCAGCAATTGCATTATCAGCAATTTCATCAACACGTGCTAAGAAGATATCTTCTGGAACAAATCCAGTTTCAGCTGGCATACCGTCTGCACCATATTTATTGATTCCATGAGGAATATTTAATTCATCATTCATACCTCTTAAATATTTAATTAATAAAGCAACTTTTTCATCATCATCTGCTCCACCTAAATGCATGTAATCAGCGATGACACCATAACGTTTTTTAGCTGTTGGATCTTTTGCGTTGAAAGCAATAACTTTTGGTAAATACATTGCATTAGCTGCACCATGAATAATATGTCCACCTTGATCAACGAAAGCAGCACCTGTTTTATGTGCCATTGAGTGAACGATACCTAATAAAGCGTTAGAGAATGATTGACCAGCTAAACATTGAGCATCATGCATTGTATCTCTTGCTGCCATATCTCCATTATATGATTTTACTAAGTTAGCTTGAATTAATTCAATTGCATGAATAGCAAGTGGATCTGTATAATTACAGTTTGCTGTAGAAACATATGCTTCAATAGCATGAGTCATTGCATCCATACCAGTATGAGCAACTAATTTAACTGGCATTGTTTCAGCTAAATCAGGATCAACGATAGCAACATCTGGTGTAATTTCAAAGTCAGCGATAGGATATTTAATTCCTTTATTATAGTCTGTAATAATTGAGAAAGCAGTAACTTCTGTTGCTGTACCACTAGTAGATGGGATAGCACAGAAATGAGCTTTTTTACGTAATTTTGGAATACCAAATACTTTGCACATATCTTCAAATGTGATATCTGGATATTCATATTTAATCCACATAGCTTTTGCTGCATCAATTGGTGAACCTCCACCCATGGCAACAATCCAATCTGGATTAAATTCTTCCATAACAGCTGCACCTTTCATAACAGTTTCAACTGATGGATCTGGTTCAATACCTTCAAATAATTTAACTTCCATTCCAGCTTCTTGTAAATAGTTAACAGCACGATCTAAAAAACCATTACGTTTCATTGATCCTCCACCAACACATACAATAGCTTTTTTTCCTTCTAATGTTTTAAGGGCTTCTAAAGCACCTTTTCCATGATATAAATCTCTAGGTAATGTAAATCTTTGCATAACTTATTCTCCTCTTTTCCTATCTCTAATGATAGCACTTACATTTATTTTTGGTTAGATACTAAAAAGGCATAGTGATATGCCTTTTTTTATATATCAAGTTATTTTTTTCACATTACATGTGCATTTTTTCACTTCACTTGTTCGATTACATTTTTCAAACATTCTATAAAATTTTGATCTTCTTTTGATAAAACATATCCTTTTCGATAAATTAAATAATCAACATATGGTATTTTCTTATCTTTACATGCTTTTAAAACAAAATCATTTTGTTTTAAAAGCTTTTTAGGCATTGGGGCAACCCACATATAAGTTTCTGGAATCTCATTTAAAAGTTCAAATTGTATTCCTCTTTCATAAATGTTCATATGCTTATGATTATGATGATCTTCTTGAATATGAATATCTCCATGTTTTAATTCAATTTGTTTCTTTAAATCTTTCATATAGATATCTTTGTCTTTAAGAGGATTATCTTTTGAAATAAGTATTTGATAATCAAAAGTAAATAGTTTTTCATAAGTCAATTCTTTTAAATTTAAAATATTGAAATAATAATCTTGATCTCTTAAAGGAAAACGTACAATTCCTAAATTATTTTCTCCATCATAAACATTTTGAATCGTATCAAATGAATTCGTTTCTCGATAATTTAGATTCAATTTCTTTTTCATATTATTATCCATTTTTAAATATTCAATAAAAGCTTCTGAGATGTAACTTGAACGAGGGACACAAATATCTAAATTCAATTTATGAGGATCATCCTGATACATATTTTTTAAATAATCTACTTCTTGAACAATTTTTTTAGCCTGTGATAAAAATTCTCTTCCTTTAGTTGTTGGAACAACCCCTTTATTATGTCTTTCAAAGATTTTTATATTAGCTTCTTCTTCTATTTCTTTAATAATTTTAGATAAACGTGGTTGATTAATATAGAGATGCTGTGCTGCTTTAGAAATAGATTCATATTTTTCAACTTCTATTAAATATTTTAAATGTAAAAAATTCATCTTCAAGCTCCTTAAATATAATATAACTATTATATCATTTCTATAAAAAAATTCTATGCAAAACATAGAATTTATAAATAAGTTTCTTTAATATAATCAATTGTTTCTTCTAAATTACTTTTAGATAAATGAACTAACATATCTTTAATCATTGCATCTGTTTCTTGATGAATGACATAATAACCATGTGTCTTATTATAATAATCTAAAGGAGCCGATACATCAAAATTTTCTCCACGGTAAACCATTGTTGCTGCTACTCGATCACAAAACATTTCCACAACATACCTTGTAGGCATTTTGGCAGGAACAACCCCTTCTCTTGAAAAATCAATCCAATATTCCCAATGATGTTTATTTCTTCCTTTATGGTGTAACCAGGCAGTAGAATAACCAATCGTTTCTCTTTCAATTGAATTAGGTGAACGCGTCCCTACCCAATATTTAGCACCTGTTTTTAGTTCAGTTGGCGAATATTTTGATAAATCATGTAGTAATCCTTGTTTATATAAACCACATTTAAAACAAAGCATTGTCACATAGTATTTATGTTTATTAATTGTTTTCAAATGATTAATCAGTTTCACTTAAATCACCTTCTTGATATCTTGTCGCAAATATATCTTCATCACTTTCAGTTTCTACAATATCCCCTAATTCAGGAAGTTCATCTAAAGAAGCCAGTGAAAAAGCATCCATGAATTCATTCGTTACCCCATATAAAATAGGAAGTCCTGGACTTTCTTCTCTACCTACTTCTTTAATAAGTGCTTTAGCAATGAGTTTTCTAATCATGCCATCACAACCAACTCCTCTAATATCTTCAACTTTAGCACGAGTAATTGGTTGATTATAAGCAATAATAGCGAGTGTTTCTAAAGCTGCTTGAGAAAGTGTTGTTTTTGATTGTTCTACCATTTTTTGATAATAAGGAAAATATTGAGGATTCGTTGCAAGTTTATATTTACCACCAAAATCAACAACTTGTAGGCCATCAAAGCCTCTTTTTGAATAAGCTTCTATAAAATGATCCATAGCTTCCACAGCTTCTTTTTTAGAAATTTCTAAAATCAGTGATAATTCTTTTATATCAATACCTTCATCACCTTTTAGATAAAGGATACCTTCTATAATATTATTACAATCTTCCATTACTCTTTCCCCTCTACATAAATATCATCAAACAATCCTTCTTGGATAATTTCAACTTCTTTATCATTAGCTAAAACTAAAATCGATAAAAATGTCACGATAAAATAATAGCGATCCCCTCTATCAAATAATTCATCTAATTTTACCCTTTTATTAACTCTTACTTTAAAATAATTTCTAATTTGATCACTTCTTTGTTCAATGGAAATATCTTTTTTAGAAATATGTGTATCTAATGGTCGTGATAACATTTTTCTTTGATACATTTTTTGCATAGCCTTCATTAAATCATATACTTCTAACCCCTCTGGAATCATTGTTGAAGTATCAATGACATATTCTTCCATATTATGAGAGGGTTTAATCAACATAGATTGTCTTTTTTCATATTTTTCTTGAATCTCGTCTAAAACATCTTTATATCTTTTATATTCAATAAGTCTTCTAATGAGTGCTTCTCTTGGATCTTCTTGATACTCATCTTCAATTTGTACTTTTTCTTTAGGTAAAAGCATTTTACTTTTCATTTCAATAAGCTGTGCAGCCATGACTAAATATTCAGACATCACTTCAAGTTGTGATGATTCCATCATATGTATATATTGTAAATATTGATCTGTAATAACTGATAGTTCAAGTGTTTGTAGATCCATCTCTTTTTCTTTAATTAAATGTAACAATAAATCTAAAGGGCCTTGAAAATCATCTAATATAACTTGATATTCCATTGTTTCACCTCTTAGGTATTATAACATAAATTTATATTTTGTATTTATTATGTTGATTATTTCCTATATAATACGCCTGAAAGGGGTTATAAAATGTTTTCATTATTATCTATTATTTTAGCTTTTTTTGCAGGAATTTTAGGAGCACTAATTGGTGGAACACAAACCTTTATTTGTACAGGTTTTATCGGTCTCCTTATATTTTTATTAGAACATGTTGGTGTTGATACCACATTTTTAAATGAAGCTTTATCAAATAATTTATTTTTACCATGTATTATCTTTAATGCTGCAGGACTTGCAACTGCCTATGCAGGAACAAAACATAACATAAGAGGTGTTGAAACTTCTAGATCACTTGCTTTTACCAATGATCCAAAGGTTTTACTCGTAGGCGCTATCGGTGGGGTTTTAGGTTATTTGATTTTTGCCTTTGAAAATTATTTTTCATTTCCGGTAGATACCGGAGCTGTTTCGGTTATTCTTGTAGGAGTTTTAGGTAGAAGTTTATTTAATAGAGAAAATACATATAATCAAAAGAATTTAGATTTTTTAGAAACAGCACCTAATTCTTTTTGGTTATTCCAATTACTTATAGGAATTGCAGTTTCAACTGTCATGGCTTATTTTGCAAAAGAAACAGGTCTTTATACAATTGGTTTTTCAATTAGTGCTTTAACACTTATCTTTGCTTTAAGTGATCCTGCTTTCCCTGCTACACACCATACAACTCTTGTTGTAGGTTATGCCATGGCACAAACAGGTAATATTTTGATTGCTGTTATTTTTGGAGTCATTGCTCATTTTATTGGGTTGATTTTTGGCATGGTGCTTAACACAGATTGTGGAACACATATTGATCCACCAGCTGTTGCTATTGCTACATGTAGTTTTATTTTATTTACATTATTTTAAAACGGGAGATAACTTCTGTTTTTTTGTTTTATAAAAAATGTATAAATCGTACATATATTTTAAAAGATTTATGTACAATTTATACACTACTTCTTAGGTTTTCTAATAATGAATTGAAGTAAATCTTTTCCATTAAAAGGAATCAACGGATAAAGATAAGAAAAACCAAAAGGTTTTAATGATATTAAATACATATATAAAATAACCTGATACGCAATAAAACCTAACCAGCCAAATAACCCTGAAAATAGAATCATAAAGATTTTTACATATTTATTCGTTAGTGAGAGTTCATAATTAGGAGTTGCAAAACCACAAACATTTCCTATAGATACAAATAACAATATCTCACCTGAAAAGAAACCCAGTTCAATCGCAAATTCACCTAATAAAACTGCAGCAATCATTCCCATCGTATTTGAAATAGAATCAGGCGTATGAATAGTCGCAATTCTTAAAAGTTCTACAGCCAGTTCTACCAAAATAATAGAAAAGAGTGTTTTAAAACTGATACTTCCTTGATTTTTAATCAGCATCCATAAAGGAACTAAATAGATAGAAAGAAAAACGGCACTAAAACGAATTAAACGAATAAAAGTTCCAATAATAGGTGTTTGGCGATGTTCTTCTACGTGTTCTAAAATTTCAAATAGAGTTGTGGGCAACATCATAACCGAACTTGAAGTATCACAAATGATGGCAAGATAGCCATGATAAATATGTGTTGACACAACATCTGGCCGTTCGCTATATCTTACAAGTGGAAAAGGATTATAACCTTGATCAAAGATCAGTTCTTCTAAAGCTCGATCTGTCATAATTAAATCTTCATTTTTAATTTCTTGTAATCTTTCTTTAATACTTTTTAACATTGTTTTGTCTATTTTACTTTGCAGATAACATAAACAAATATCCAATTTATTTGTTTTTCCTACCGTTACTTTTTCCATTACTAAATCTAATGTACGAATACGTCTTCTAATTAATCCAGCACAATTTAATAAATTTTCATTAAAACCATCTTTACTTCCTCTTACTGTTTTTTCTGTATCAGGTTCATCAATAGAACGAGAAGGAAAATGACGAGTATCTAAAACATAGACTTTTTGTTTTTCTAAATCTTTTACAATAGCACATCCTGTAAGCATGGCATATTTATATTTGGTAGCATCTATTTCTTCTTGGACATCACCATTATTTAAGCAATCTTTTAATGTTTTTCCTTTAGCATTCGTAATTCCTTCAACTAAATAAGCAATTAATTCATCAGAACAGAGACTTGAAACATAATTGATTTCTATTTTTCGATTATGAAAATCAAGTGTTCTAACATTGATATCAAATGAATTATTATTCACGATTTTGGTTTAAAAAAGATTGCGACTAAAAAAGCAAATAAAATAGCTGAAGCAATTCCGGCTGCTGTTAAATCAAACATCCCCATAGCCAATCCAAAAACACCATATTCTTTTGTCATTGCCATAGCGCCATGCATTAGTGAATGTCCAAAGCTTGTAATAGGAAGCATTGCTCCTGCATGAAATATTTTAATTAAACGATCATAAATATGAAATAAATCTAATAGTGCTCCAAGGACAACAAAACTACAAGTAATATGTCCCGGAGTTAATTTTGTATATTCATAGATTAATTGTGCTATAACACAAACAAAACCACAAAATAAAAATGATAATAAATAATTCATGAAACACCCTCCAATACATAACCATGACAAACACAAGGAATAGATAATTTTTGATTTGTCATTACTGGATTTAACAATGCTCCTGTTGCTAGAACCAATACTCTTTTATATTTACCTTTTAAAATCATTTGATAAATATATCCAAAACTTACTAAAGCATTACAAACCGGTCCACTTCCACCTTGATAAACATTTTGGGTAACATCATATAAAAGACATCCACAATCATCATATTCATTATATTTTTGATTTTCTTCTTTTAATAAATCTTTCATAATCTTTTTTCCATAATTGGAAAGATCTCCTGTTAAAATCAAATCATAATAAGTACCATCTCTTTTTAAATCTTTCATATGTTGTAAATACGTATCTAAGGCTGCTGGAGCCATTGCTCGTCCCATGTCATTGGCATCATATTGATCATAATCAATCACTTTTCCTAAAGTAATAGATTCTATTTTTACTTTACTAACCTTACAAGATAAATAAACCGCACAACTTCCTGTAGCAGTAAAAGTCATGGTTTCTTTTCTTTGAATACCATATTCAATAGGATATCTAAACTGTCTTTCCGCAGTTGCATTATGAGAAACAGTGCAAGCAATCGCATTTTGAATATTATGATTTTCTATCATTATACTTGCATTAGCGATGGCTAGTCCAATCGTACTACAAGCACTATATAAGCCTATAAATGGTTTATATAAATGACTTGCATAATAATAACAGGCTGTAATTTGATTATTTAAATCTCCACCAAAATACAAATCAATGTCTTCTTTTTTGACTTTTCCTTTTTTTAAACAAAGCAAAATAGCATCTTTCAACATCTCTATCTCTGCCTGTTCATAACTTTTTTGATGATGATAATGATCAGGATAATGCTTATCAAAATAATGTCCTAAAGGTCCTTGATGTTCAACAATTCCTGCTGTTGTACCAACACTTTGAATATAGACATTTTCAAAAACAAAACTATTACCAAAAATAGCTGATGACATATCTAAGTCCTCCTACAATAAATGATGCAACTATTCCAAAAGTAATTACTGCACCACCTAATTTAAAAATATTAGCACCTATACCTGTTACTAAACCTTCAGTTCTAGCTTCTAAAGCACTAGAAGTCATTGCATTAGAAAACCCTGTAATAGGAATAAAAGACCCAGCTCCAGCAAAGTTTCCTAAACGATCATAAAGACCTAATCCTGTTAAAATAGCTGCAATGAGTATAAGGGTAATAAGCATAATAGGGGTTGCTTCTTTTTCACTAAAAGAGAATAATTTTTGATAAAGGTTTAAAAAGAATTCTCCAATCATTCCAATTATTCCTCCAACTAAAAAAGCACTTAATATATGCTTTAATACTTGTTTTTGAGGTTTATTCTTATCCGCAATTTCATTATATCTTTTAATATCCATCATTTTACCTCCATATTTTAAGGATAGACAAAAATAATGAATATAAACAAAAAACACTTTAAAAAAAACATACAATTTTTCTATCTATTATATTTCGAATTAAATATTTATTTTCAAAATAATATGAGTTTAAATATTTTTTATCATCAGAATATTTAAAAATGTTAGAAAACACAATACTTTATTAGAAAAAGAGAATTTAAAACTATATAAATATATATAACTTATTTAAAAAATAAATAAATATACAAAAAAAGTCCTTGATTAGGACTTTTTCAAAATATAAAATTTATTTTAAATCATTCTTGCTACAGCATATCCTTCATGAGTAGCATCAATGATTTGTCTTACTTTTTTAGCATCACCAACAGTATAAACTTCAATATCTGTTTCTTCTTCAAGTTTTTCTTGAAGTTCTAATTGTGGCATAAATCCAGCGCTAATCACAATACCACCATCAGCTTTCAATTCTTTTTTATTTCCAAAACGATCTACAATAATTGCTTGATCATGATCAACATAATCTAAACGATGTCCTGTAATCACTTTAACTCCAGCTTGTTCTACAGCCATTTGATAAGCTGGAATAACAGCTGATGGTAACGCTAAGAATTGATCCATTACTTCTATAATAGTTACTTTTTTACCCTCTTTAGCAAGTTCTACTGCAACTTCTGCTCCTGTAATTCCTCCACCAATAACAAGAGCATTTTCACCATCAAATTTTACTTCACCATTTAAATAATTTAAAGCATAAGTCACTTTTCCAGTTTCTAATCCATTTACATCTAATGTTCTTGGTTTTCCTCCGGTAGCTATAATACAAGCATCATAACCACCATTTACAATAGTATCATAAGTAGCTTCTTCTTGAATAATATTCAAATGATATTTTTGTGCTTGTTTTTCATAATAATTAATAAATAGTTTTATATCTTTTTTATAATCTGCACTACTTGCTTCATGAAGTGTTCCACCTATTTTACGTTTTTCATAAACAGTAACTTTATGTCCTCTTTTTACTAATGTTAAAGCTGCTTCCATACCAGCTGGTCCAGCGCCAATAACAGCAACATTTTTAACTACTTTAGCTTGTGGATATTTATCTTCATAGTATTTATAAACTGTAGGATTTACTGCACAACGAATCGGATGATGTCCAATAATACCATTATCTGTACATCCAACAAGACATTTGATACATGGTCTAATATCATCTTCTTGATTATTTTTAACTTTATTTGGCCAATTACAATCCGCAATTTCTTGTTTAGCTAAAGCAATAAAATCACCTTGTCCACTTTCTAATATGCTTTCAGCTAATGATGCAGTTTGTACACCTAAACCAACCATACAAGGGATTTGAACAGCATCTTTTATTTGTTTTGCTTGACTTAAATAAATATTAATATCATAAAAACCAGTTGAAGGGTAAACAACAGCATGTGTTCCCATCATAAGATTTAACATACTAACGCCTTCTTTTTCTAAAACTTTAGCAACTTCAACAGTTTCTTCTACTCTAATACCATTAGGTTCGCAATCATCAATTGAAAGTTTAATAGAAATAGGATAATTATTTCCACAGTATTTCTTAATACTTCTAACAATTTCAACTAAGAATCTCATACGATTATGTAAAGATCCCCCATACATATCATTCCTTTGATTATCATTTGGTGATAAGAAATTTGTTGGTAAACATCCTCCTGCACCATGCACTTCAACTAAATCAAAACCAGCTTTCTTACATCTTAATGCGGCTTGTCCATATTTATCAACCAAATCATGAATTTCATCAATAGTTAATGGTTTAGGAAGTGCAGCTCCAGCTTCATACCATGGTTCAAATGTCACACTTGAAGCAGCTACGACTTCTGTCCCACCGACAAATCCTGTATCACGTCCTGGATGTGATAGTTGCATTCCAGCAAGTGCCCCATGATCTTTAATCGCTTCTGCTAACATGCTTAATCCAGGAATGTAAGTATCATTTGCTGCACAAAGTCCCATATGATACATTTCTTTAATTGTACAGTTGTCCATAAAAACAACACCTACACCACCACTAGCGGCTTCTGCACCTGCTTTAATAGTACGATCTCCTACATACATATTCCCATCTGCTAAATAAGTTCCCATAGAATTACGAATAATTCTATTTTTTACTTTAAGATTTCCTATATAACCTTTTTCAAATAATTTTGGATATTTATTATGTTTCATTTATAAGCTCCTCCTTTTTCCTAAAAACATTTATTGCTTTTTTAATTTCAACATCCTATAATTAATTTACATGTGAATTTATTATCATTCAATCATCAAAAAAATGAATATGTAGCTTATACTACATATTTTAGAAAGTGTAAAAAAATGGATCGAAGAACAAAAAAAACAATTAAATCTATAGATAATGCTTTTATTCAACTTTTAAAAAAGAAAAGCTTTGATAAAATTACAATCAATGAAGTAAGTAAAACAGCAGATATTAATCGCGTTACCTTTTATAATTATTTTATTGATAAATATGATTGGTTTCAAAAGTATTTATATAAACAATTAGAAGCTTTTATATTATTAGAAAAAAAACTTGATTTTAATAGTTCAGACGAAGAAATTTATCGATTATTCTACAATGCTTATGCCCAACTTGATGAACATTTTGATAACATTTATCTTTTATTAATTGATAGAACAACTCCATTCCATCAAGATTTAGAAACCATTTCAAAACAATCATTTCAAGAAAAACTAAAATCTATAAATAATTTTTCTAATATAGAGTTAAGTTTTGAAACACATTATTATGTTTCAATCAGCATTGGATTATTAGAATGGTGGATTAAAGAAAATAGACCATGGTCTGTTGAGCAAATAGCTAAAAAATCAACAGATTGTTTAAGAAATTGGATAATCTAAATTTATAAGAACATTATTTTGTTACTCAAATTAATTACTAACTCAAAAGTGCAAGTCAAACCTGCACTTTCTTTTTTACCTAGTTATATTTAAATTAAACACAAAAGGTCAAAACAAGATTATTGATAATCGATAAATAAATCCACTATTTATATCGATATTCGATAATAAGATACAAAAAAATACAGGTTTGTTTACCTGTATTTATAATTGTTCAGTAAGTGATTGGATATATTCTTTTAAAGGTAGATCTGCATGATTTCCATGTTCTTTAATAATATTAACAATTGCACTACCTACAATAACACCATCAGCATATTGTTTAAACTCTTTTACTTGTTCTGGTTTATTAATACCAAAACCAATAGCTACTGGTGTATTTGTTACTTGACGAATATGTCCAATAATTTCTTCAAGATTATTAGCAAATGAAGTATTATCTCTTGTACCGGTAACACCCATTGACGATACAAGATAGATAAACCCTTTTGCTTCTTTTGCAATCATTTCAACACGATCTTTACTTGTTGGGGCAATCATTGAAATTAAAGTAACATCATAATTATAACAAACATCTTTGACTTCTTGGCTTTCTTCATAAGGTAAATCTGGAAGAATAATACCATCAATGCCAACATCTTGACATTTTTTAAAGAATTCATCATAACCATAATGGAAAACAACATTTAAATAAGTCATAAAACATAAAGGAATATCACTTTTTTCTCTTACTTTTTTAACCATTTCAAAAACATCATCTGTTGTAACTTTGTTTTTTAAAGCACGTACATTTGCTTCTTGAATGGTTGGTCCTTCAGCAATAGGATCAGAAAAGGGAATACCAATTTCAATCAAACTAGCCCCTGCTTGTTCCATATCTAAAATATAGTCTACTGTTTTATCTATTACAGGATCTCCTGCTGTTAAAAAACCAATGAAGGCTTTTTTATTTTCAAAAGCTTTATATATTCTATTCATAGATTTCTTTCCCCCTATATCTTGCAATCGCTGCAACATCCTTATCTCCTCTACCTGAAAGACAAATAATAATAATATCATCCTTTTTCATAGTTGGTGCTATTTTGATTGCATGTGCAATCGCATGTGCACTTTCAATGGCACAAATAATTCCTTCAGTTTTTGCAATGTATTCAAAAGCATCCACTGCTTCATCATCTGTAACTGGTACATATTGTGCACGTTTTGTATCATGTAAATAAGCATGTTCAGGTCCAATACCTGGGTAATCTAAACCAGCTGAAATAGAATAAACAGGTGCAATTTGACCGTATTTATCTTGACAGAAGTAAGATTTCATTCCATGGAAGACACCTAATGATCCTGTCGCAATTGTTGCTGCTGTTAAAGCTGTATCGACACCTTTACCAGCGGCTTCACAACCAATAAGTTTTACATCTTTATCATTGATAAAATTATAGAACATTCCCATCGCATTACTTCCACCACCAACACAAGCCATCACAGCTGTAGGAAGTTTACCTTCATATTCAATAATTTGTTCTCTTGCTTCTTTAGAAATCACACTTTGGAAATCTCTCACCATCATTGGAAATGGATGAGGTCCCATCACAGAACCTAAAACATACATCGTATCATCCACACGTTTTGTCCATTCTCTCATTGCTTCATTGACCGCATCTTTTAAAGTCATTGTCCCTGTAGTTACAGGATGTACTTTAGCTCCTAAAAGTTCCATACGATAAACATTTAAAGCTTGACGATCTGTATCTTCTTTTCCCATAAAAATTTCACATTCAAGTCCAAGCAAGGCTGCTGCTGTAGCTGTAGCCACACCATGTTGTCCAGCACCAGTTTCAGCAATAATTCTTGTTTTTCCCATTTTTTTAGCCATTAAAGCTTGTCCTAATACATTGTTGATTTTATGAGAACCTGTATGGTTTAAATCTTCTCTTTTTAAATAGATTTTAGCGCCACCTAAATCTTCTGTCATCTTTTTCGCATAATATAATAAAGATGGTCTACCAGCATATTCTTTTAATAATGTATTAAGTTCATCATTAAATGCTTGATCATTTTTATAAAATTCATAAGCCTCTTCAATTTTATGAATTTCACTCATTAAAGTTTCAGGTATGTACTGTCCCCCATGTATCCCATATCTACCTTTCATTTCTAACTCTCCTTACGATTTCCTTAATTTTTTCCCTATCTTTAAAACCATCTGTTTCAACACCACTTGAAACATCTAATCCATAAACATTCATTTTTAAAGCTTCATCAATATTAGAAAGATTGATTCCCCCTGCCAAAAATACAGGTTTATTGACTTCTTTCAACATAGACCAATCAAAACTTTCCCCAGTTCCTCCAGAACCATGATCGAAAAGATAATAATCAACGTCATAGTCTACATTGAAAGAATCATCATTTTTAATTTGAATTGCTTTAATAATTGGAACATCTATTTTTTGTTTTAAAATCTTTATATATTCATTTGTTTCTTGACCATGCAATTGTACAAGATCAATAACATCATTTTTAACTAATTTTTCAACAAAAGAAATATCCTCATTTACAAAAACACCTACAACTTGAATCGAAGATAAAAGACCTTTTTTTAATTCTTTTGCCTGATCATAAGTAATCTTTCTTTTTTTCCCCGCAAAAACAAAGCCAACATAATCAGGTTGATATGTATTTACATAATCAACATCTTCGCTTCTTTTTAAACCACAAATTTTAATCTTCTTCATCAATACCTTTTAAAACTTCTAATGTATGTCTTTTATCATGGCTTTTCATCATAGCTTCACCAATTAAGACAGCATTTACATGATATTTTTCTAATAATTCAATATCTTCTCTTGTTTTAATACCACTTTCAGAGACAAAGATAACATCATCATCGACCATATCTCTTAATTTTAATGTTGTATTTAAATCAACACTGAAATCTCTTAAATCTCTGTTATTTACACCAATAATTTTAGCGCCTACACGCAATGCTTTTTTTACTTGCATTGAACTATGTGTTTCAACAATTGCTGACATACCTAAATTATGCGCTAAATTAACACAACGCATTAATGTAATTTCATCTAAAACACCTGCAATTAATAAAATTGCATCTGCTCCTAAGATTTTAGATTCATAAACCATATATTCATCTACAACAAAATCTTTTCTTAAAACAGGAATTTTCACAATACGTTTGATTTCTCTTAAAAAATCATCATCCCCTTTAAAATAATCAGGTTCAGTTACTACTGAAATAGCATCTGCTCCAATCATTTCATATTCTTTCGCAATTGCTTTAAAATCAAAAGTGGAAACAATTTGTCCTTTTGATGGTGAATGTCTTTTAACTTCTAAAATATAAGACATTCCATCTTTTTCTAAAGCTTTTTTAAAAGGAAAACTTTGGTCAATAGGCATTGCAAAGGCTTTTTCTTTTAATTCATAAATTGAATGACGTTTTTTATTTGTTTCAACACGTTCTTTTGTACTTTCAACAATATCTTCTAAAATCATAATATACGCTCCTATTTGTTTGATTCTTTTATAAACTCTTCTAGTTTTTCATTTGCCTTTCCACTATCAATCAACTCTGCTGCTAAATCAATTCCTGCTTGTAAAGAATCAACTTTACCACCAATATATAAACCTGCCCCCGCATTCATTAAGACAGCTGTTCTAGATCCACCTTGTTTACCATTTAAAACATCTCGTGTAATTTGAGCGTTTTCTTTTGGAGTTCCTCCAACAAGTTCATCTTTTAAACATCTTTGTAAACCAAATTGTTCAGGTGAAATTGTATATGTTTTAAATTGATTCTCATTAATTTCACAAACAAAAGTTTCATTAGATGCTGAGATTTCATCTAAACCATCTCTTCCATAAACCACCATAGCTCTTTTAACCCCTAAATTACTTAAAACTTGAGCAAGTGGTTCAACTAATGATTCATCATAAACTCCCATGACTTGATAAGTCGCTCCTGCTGGATTCGTAAGTGGTCCTAAAATATTAAAGACTGTACGAATACCTAGTTCTTTTCTTACTGGTGCAACATATTTCATCGCTAAATGATAGTTTTGAGCAAATAAGAAACAAATATTAATATCGTTTAATAATTCTTTACTTCTTTTTTCATTGATTGTAATATCCACTCCTAAAGCTTCTAAACAATCTGCTGCTCCACTTTTAGAACTTGCTGCACGATTTCCATGCTTAGCAACTTTAACACCACCACTAGCAATCACAATAGATGAAGTTGTAGAAATATTGAAAGAATTTGATCCATCTCCTCCAGTTCCTACAATTTCAAGAACATCTTGATCATTCAATAACTTCACACAATGTTCTCTCATTCCTTTAGCACTTGCAGTTATTTCATCAATTGTTTCACCTTTTAATGAAAGTGCTGTTAAATAAGCAGCCTTTTGAATATCAGAAGCTTGATCATCCATGATCTCATTCATACATTCATAAGCTTCTTGATATGTTAAATCTTCTTTTTTTGATAATTTAATAATTGCTCCCCTAATCATTTTGTATCTCCTTTAAAAAATTTTCAACTATTTTTTTACCTTCTTTTGTTAAAATCGACTCTGGATGAAACTGTAACCCATAAACAGGATAGTTTTTATGACTGATTGCCATGATTTCACCATCATCGCTTTCTCCTATAATCTTCAAACATTCTGGTAAATTTTCTTTTTTAGCAGCTAAGCTATGATATCTAGCCACTGCTGTCTTTTTCTCGATTCCCTTAAAAATTGGATTTGTAGTATCTACTTTAATTATCGAAGACTTTCCATGCATGACGCTTTGAGCATAACTTACTGTTCCTCCAAAAGCTTCAACAATTGCTTGATGCCCTAAACAAACTCCCAAAATAGGATATTTCGTATAACATTTTTGAACAACTTCTTCAATAATACCCGCTTCACTTGGTTTCCCTGGACCTGGTGAAATAATAATACATGATGGCTGAAGTTCTTCTATTTCTTCAACTGTCATTTCATCATTTCTTATAACCTTGATATCTTCATCGATTGAACCTATCAATTGATAAAGGTTATAAGCAAAACTATCATAATTATCAATGAGTAGAATCATAATCAATACCTCCATCTGCCATCTTGATTGCTTCAACAACCGCACCTGCTTTATTTAAACATTCTTGATATTCATTTTCAGGAACACTGTCATAAACAATTCCTGCACCACTACAAATAGAAATTTCATTATTTCTTTTATAAGCTAAACGAATACCAATACATAGATCCATATTTCCTGTAAAATCTAAATAACCAATCGCTCCTCCATAAATACCTCTTTTATTTTGTTCTAATTGATTAATAATTTGACATGCCCTGATCTTTGGTGCTCCTGATAAAGTACCTGCAGGAAGTAAAGCATCAACTGCATCTAAAGCATCATATTTTTCTTTAATTTCACTGCTAACAATACTTGCTATATGGATAACTTTTGAAAACTTTAAGATATCCATATAAGATACCACATGTACACTATTGAATTTAGAAATTCTTCCTAAATCAACGAGCATATTATGTTCAACTAATTCTTTTTCATCTTTTAATAAATCATCTATTAATTGTTGATCTTCTTGATCATCTTTTCCTCTTTTTCTCGTTCCAGCAATTGGAAAAGTTGTTAACTTTGTTCCCTCCAATTTAATTAAAGTTTCTGGAGAAGCTCCAGCTACTTCAATATTATCACTTGCAAAATAGAACATATAAGGTGATGGATTCGTTGTTCTTAAAACACGATAGCTATCAAATAATGAACCTGTTGCTTTTGCATAAAGTCTATTTGATAAAACAACTTGGAAGATATCACCTTCTTTAATATAATCAATACCTTTTTCAACCATTTGACAATATTCTTTTTTAGAGAGAACGGGTTTAAAATCTTCTAATAATTTTAATGGTTGAACAAGTGTTTTAACATGTTTTCTAATAATATAATCTAATTCATCTAATTCTTTGATTCCTTCTTTATAATTCTTTTGTAAATCATTTGTTCCAATATTAACAATTAAAATCAACTTTTGCTTAAAATGATCAAAACAAATAACTTTATCAAATAACATTAAATCAACATCATTGAAACCATTATCTTTTTGATTTTTAATAATTGAAGGTTCGCTATATTTAAAATAATCAAAACTAAAATAACCAACTAAGCCTCCTGTAAAAGTAGGAAAACCCTCTAATTTTAAACTACGATGTTCATTTAAAACTTTTCTAATATATTCTTTGGGATGTGTCACTTTAAAAATCTTATCATCCACTTTCATCATCTTGTTATAACAAGTAATTTCGCTTTTAGGATCAAAACCTATAAAAGTATATCTTCCCCATTTTGTCTTATCTTCATGACTTTCTAACATATAAACATGTTTAGAATATTGTTTTAATTTTCTCATTAATTCTATAGGTGTAATCATATCACTATAGATTTCTTTTTTTATTGGAACTAAATCATAAGATTTTAGATCTAATTTTTCTAACATTTCTAAACTTGGATAATACATATAATTCCCCCTAATAATTAAAAAAACCGTCTTGAAAGTTAAACTTTCAAGGACGGTTATATCCGCGGTGCCACCTTGATTCATGATACACTCATGCACTTTACTAGATGCTATCACATCTATGACTACTTACGTAAGCCTTACGTCAAAGAATACTCAGCTAATGCCTTTCCTTTTGCCCTCTGTGGTCCATTTAATAGACTGCGTTCTGCTTGCTTCCACCATCCAAACTCTCTATAAGTGCACGTTCTATTTTTATCTCCACTTCATCGGTTTCACTTGTTGTGTGTATTATAAATCGGTTTTAAAAATAAAGTCAACACGAATAGGTAATGTTTTATTTTTTATACATTTATATAAAAAGAAAAAGACCGATTGGTCTTACACTTCAAGTCGATGTACAAATTTAGAATGTTGTTGTCAAAAAAATATTTAAGGAAGAAAAACCTGTCCATGACTTGTCTACGAAAACTATTATATTTTTTTATAAACAAAAATCAATTTATTAAATTAAATTCATCGAATAAAAGCGATTACATTGTTGAAAAATTAAAAAAAGTAGCTTTTATCGTTATTTTTTAGGATATTTAAATAATAAGTATGGTATTTATCTTTTATAAAAATATAAAAAAAGACCGATTGGTCTTACCTTCAAGTCAATGTACAAATTTAGAATGTTGTTGTCAAAAAAATATTTAAGGAAGAAAAACCTGTCCATGACTTGTCTACGAAAACTATTATATTTTTTTACAAATAAAAATCAATTTATTAAATCGAATTCATCAAATAAAAACGATTACATTATTAAAAAACAGAAAAAAACCGCTTTTATCGCGGTTTTTTAGGATATATAAATAATAAGTATGGTATTTATCTTTTAGCTTTCTTTAACGTTTTTTGAATTATTTGTATTTGATTTTGATAATCATCAAATGAAGTAAGTTTATAAGACCAGTTATGTGGACCTACTGTCCCTGGTAAATTAATACGAGCTTCTTGGCCATAGCCAAGTAGATCTTGTAAAGGAACAATAGAAATCACTGCATCACATTCAAGTGTATATGCAAGCATATCTTCCACAAGATTTTCTCCTGTATATCCTAGACCCTTCATAATTTCTTTCATTCTTTCTTTATCATCTAATTCTTCATACCATTGTTTAAGAGTAGCATTATCATGTGTTCCTGTATAAACAACACAATGTTGAGGAATTTTATATTTAACTTTTCTTTCATCTTCACCAAAAGAAAATTGCATAACTTTCATTCCCAATAAATCATAATGATCTCTCAGTTCATGTACTTGTGGACGTAATTCTCCTAAGTCTTCAACAATCATATTAAGTTTAGGCAATTGTTTATAAACTGAATCTAAAAAATGATAACTTGGTCCTTCTATCCATTTTCCTTCTCTTGCTGTAGCACTTCCATAAGGAACTGACCAATATGTATCAAAAGCCCTAAAATGATCAACTCTTAAAATATCAAAAATTTCATTATTCCATTTTAATCTTTTGATCCAAAAATTATATCTTGTTTTCTTTAAATAATCCCAATCATATAAAGGATGTCCCCATAGTTGGCCATCTTTTGAAAAATAATCAGGTGATGCTCCAGATAAGAATTTAGGATAAAATTTATCATCTAATTGAAAACATTTACGATACTCATAAACATCCGCAGAAGCATCACCTACATATAAAGGTAAATCTCCCATGATAGATATTCCTTTTTGATGTGCATGTATTTTTAATAAATTAAATTGTTTAACAAAAATATATTGAAGAAATTGAATATAATCAATTTCTGCTTCTAATCCTTCATTACTTCCTTTAATATTTTGATCTTCATCATTCCAATCTACCCAAGGTAAACCTTCGTTTGCTTTATTTAAAGCCATAAAACGCGCATATTTTTTTAACCAAAATGTTCCTTTAACAAAAGTACGATATTCTTTCTCTAATTCTTTATCTTTTAAGAAAACTTGATAAGCTTTTCTTAAATAACGATCTTTAAATAAACGTACGCGTTTATAATCAACTCTTTTTAAATCTTGTAAATAGTTAGGAACTTCATCTAACAAATGCCAATCTTTTAAAAGTTCTAAAGAAATATATATTTCATCACCAGCAAAAGATGAATAAGGAGTATAGGGTGAATTCCCAGAGCTTGATGGATTTAATGGTAAAATTTGCCAAATAGAAAAACCTGCTTGAGCAGATAAGTCAACAAATTCATAAGCTTCTTTTCCTAAATCCCCTATTCCATGTTTTCCTGGTAAACTAAATAACGGTAACAAAATACCAGCTTGTCTTTGATCAAGTGCTTTTAATTTCATGATTTTCACCTCTTCTTTAAATATAACATAAAAAAAGCGTCTCCGCTTATGAAAACGCTATCTTTTTTTGATTTTAAAATGAAAAGGTTCTATTTTCTTAATCTTGAAAATAGAAACCTTTTATTTTAGTCTTCTTTTGTTCTTTTTCTTAAAGATACATAAACGATTGCTGCCATTAATGCAAATGTTGCAAATGTCCATACAGATGTTGAATCACCTGTTTTCACTTTGTTATTTGTTACAACTTGAGGTTTATGAGCAGGTTCATTTGTATCTGTAGTGACTGTTGGTGCTTTTTCTAATGCATTAATAGCGTTTTGTAATTCACTTACAAGGGCATCGACTTCTTCTTGTGTCATTTCTGATGAATTTTCTAACTTCTTAGAAATTTCAGTAACAACATCTATTAGTTTAGAATAAGATGCTTCTGTATATTTTTTACTATCTAATTGTTTAATTTGATCTAATAAACCATGGATACCATCTAAATTACCACGTTTAACAAGTTTTTGAGCAGCTTCTTTTAAAGTATTAGTTAATGCTTGAACATCATCACTTGTGTTTTCATTTTCTAAAGCAGCTTTAACATCATTGTAAACTTTTTCAAATTTCTTCCATGATGATGCTGTATAATCTTTTTCTTGATATTGATCCATTAATGCTTTTAATGCATTTACTTCATCATCTGTTGCTTTTAAAACTAATTGTGTTCTTGCATCTTGTAATTGTTTTAAAGCTTCATCTAATTGTTCTTTTGTTGCATCTTCTTTTTCAATTAATGTTTGTGCATTCTTTAATGCTTCTTTAAATGAATCAGCAGTAGATGTTAAATATTTATTTGTATCTAACTTATCTAATTCATTTGATGCAATATAATCTTTTAACTCTTTTTTACTTACTGATACTTTTGTTACTAATTGAGCTTTTGCTTTTTGTAAAGCATCTACCATATCAATAACTTCTTTTTCAGTAATTGTTGCTTCATCCTTTTTAATGAATTCTTGAGCAAGTTTCACTTGATCTTGTAAAATAGCCCATGTTTCACTTGTATAATCTTTTTCTTTTAACTTGTTAATTGTATCAAGTTCATCTTTAACACTTTGAATATCTCCACGTTTAACAAGATTTGCATAAGCAACTTCTAATTCAGCTTTTGCATTTGTAATAGCATCTAATTCACCCGCTTGTTTATCTAAAACTTTTTGAGCTTGTTTTAATGCCTTTTCAAATTCTTTATAAGAATCTGCTGTATATTTATTTTCTTTAACATCTAAAGAATTAATATATTTTTGTAAATCATTAGCTGCTGTTGAAGCATATTCATCATCATTTAACATAATAACTTCTGAAATTGTTGGAATTTTATTTTCATCCCATTCAATCTTTAATTCATAAACGTTTCCTTCAGGCATATAGAATTCATTTAATGATTTTTTAAGAGTTCCAACTTGAACCCATTTCTTTCCATTTTCACCATCTACAAGAACAGATACTCTTGCATTTGAAATTTCACCTTTTTGAATAATATGCATTTTCTTAACATCTAAATCACTTGATAATGTATAAGTAATGCTTCCAGCTTCTTTAGAACCTGGTCTATAAGCTGTAGATAAATCTCCATCAAACATATATTGAGGAATAAATCCATTTGCTTCTACAGTTGAAGAAGTATATGTTGGATCATTTGAAACTGGTACATATTCTCCATCATTTATAACGATTTCATTGAAAACAACAGCTCTATTATTATTTGTTGCTGTCATTAAGATCTTTAAGTAACGTGCTTTAATATTATTAGCAGTTCCTTCTACATAGACTTTATTTGGATATGTGCTTGATGCTTTATAACCTGCATCTGAATCAATACATTTAACCCCAGCATCATTTGTATTTTCATTACCATCTCCAATAGTTACAACTTTTGTCCAGTTTTCTAAATCATCTGATACTAAAATATCAGCATCTCTAATATAGTTAACTGCACTATCTTGGCAATACATTTGAATTTTAGAAATTGTTCTTTCTTGTCCTAAATCATAAATAATATATTGTCCTTTTTGTGGAAAATCACCAAATTCTGTTGTTGAATCGATATTACCATCAAAAGCAGCACCATTATTTCTAGTATCTTCACCAACACCCCATGAAGGATTAATATTCATAGTTGCTTTATATAAATATGGTGCTGTAATTTCATTTGAATGTACTTCAAAATGATTAATTGTCAATTTAATAGCTTTGTCTGTTTTATTAATTAATCTTACATATCTTCCATCTGGAAGTTCTTTTTCTTGACCTGTTACAGTTGTCCATTCAACACCATTTTTTGAAACTTGTAAAGTTGCTCCTTGACCATTTTCATAATCAATATTGAATGTACTTAAATCTTTGATTCTTGATAAATCAACACCAACGTATTGACCTTTTTCTAAAGTAATTTCTTGATTATAGATCAATTCTGTAAGTGCTTCTTCACTTTGTGAAGCTAATCTATAATCTGTATTTGTATAAACATTAGCATTATTGAAATCCTCATCTGGATTATATGCATTTACTGTAAATTCAGAGAAAATAACCCATACAGCTCTCTCTTCTTCATTCACTAAACGAACATAACGTGCTTTTAAACCATAGAAATTTTCATCAATTGTATCTTTTCCACTAGCTAAACCTTGATATGTTTTATAAGTAGTCCAGTCTTGGTTGTCATTAGAGTATTGTAAACTATATTTTTCCCATTTATCTCCTGCACTGCGGTCTCCACCGATAACTGCATGAATTTTACCAATAGCTGTTTCTTTACCTAAATCCCAACCAATATAATCACCTTTTCTTGTTCTATCACCTGAGGTACTAAAATCTAATGCTGTTGAACTATCACCATCTGTTAAATTAGCTACTGTTCCTCGATAAATTCCCCATGTATCTGTATACATAAATGTTGCATTGATTTGTCCTGGATCAGCCATTTTAAATGTATTGACTTTCCACCAATATCCTGCTGTATTACTTTTTAAATTTAATTCTAAGTTTCTAATACGAACTGCTTTTGCTTTAATATTTTGACTTGATACATCTAATTCAACAGAAGCATCACCATTATATTCTTTTAATACTTTCCATGTTTGACCATCCGTTGTATATTCAATGACATATTTTGTTGATTTATCTGTTCCTGCATCTTGTCCAAAATAAATTGTACCTAATGTTTTTGCTTTTTTGAAAGTTAATGTAATACTTGCATCAACTGGTAAATAATCTTTAATTTCTCCACCTTTATAAGGACTTTCAGCAAAATGAGCATAAGTAGCATTACTGTCATCTAATAAATTATTTAAAGAACCACCTTTAAGTGTCAATTTATCGACAGATAATGTACCTGGATCTTCTTCAGTTACTACTTCATCTGCATTAACAGCAATATCTCTAATACCTAACCAAGTATTCGCTTTATCTTCAGTAGCAATCATGCGAATACCTTTAACCCCTTTTAAATTTAAGTCAGTTAAAGCTACATCATTTGGTAAAGTATATTCTTGATTATCTAAATCAACCCATTTTTTACCATCTGTTGTATATTGCACTTTAGCTTTAGAAAAAGTATCTTTTGAATTTGAATTTGTTCCTAATCTAAAAGTCACTCTATCAATATCAATTGCTTTTGAATAACTAACGCCTACATAAGTTCCTTTACTAATTGTATTTGGTGTTTTATAAACAATTTCAGTATTGGCCTTATTATCAAATACATAGTCAGTATTACCTGTTGGACTATCATTACGATTTGTAATAAATTTAGTGACTTGTTTATTTGGATCAACAATAGTTGAAGCAATATCTCCTAAATAAGAATCCATTGCTTTAATAAATGGTACAATATGTTGTACCCCTACTTCAGCATATTCTAAATGATCAACATAATTGAATCCATATGTTTTTGATTTTTCAAAAGCAGCTTGTCCAGTAGCATATAGATCCCAAATCTTATCATTAGCTTCTTCATCTTGTACAGCTTTAACAGCTTTAAGATAATTTATTGCTGCATCTGCTGTATCATCCCAACAGTTTAACCAATATACAATTTGATCTTTTACTCTTATATCACCTGCTTGTGCTCTATATGTCGCACTCGCATTTTTTAAGATTGTAAATTCATTGATCAAATCTTCAAATTGTTCATCACTGATTGTTGTTCCATTTGTAAGAGCTTCTTTGAAGCTTGTTAAACGATCTTTTAAATCTACTGATTCTTGTAATGCTGTTACACGACTATCCATGTTTTGATTAATCATATGTTTTGAAAGTTCTCTTAAAGCAGTAGATGCTTGAGTTTCAATAGCGCTATTATGATCGACATATTTAAATGAAGCATTCCAGCATTTTTGAGCTTCTTCTTCATTTTGCCAAATATTCCATGAATAACATGCATTTCCAAAAATTGCAACTTTACTTGGCTCAGATTGTTGCATTGGATTTAAAACAATTCCTTGAATCTTATTTGGATCTACACCAGGGTGTAAAAATGTTGTATATCCACCCATAATTAAGTGTTTTTTAGAGTTATCTGTACAAGGCCAGTTAATCCACATATAAGGGCCACGCCCTGCATTATTTGTAAAAGCATTGGTAAATTCATCAGTTACTTCTCCCCATACTCTACCACCAGTCATAACGATTTGAATATTTGCTGGGAAATTTTGATAATAGCTTTGGCCCCAAGACATATATTCTACTGTACAGAATGGTAATGTTAATTTTAAATCAGGATATGTTTTTTGCATTTCTTTTAACCATGCTGTCATATCAGTTAATGTTTTTGTATAGTTAGCACCACCAACATTTCCAGCATCATCTGCTAAAATAGCAATTTGACGTACACCTGCTTTAATAACTTGTTCAAATTTAGCTTGTAATACTTTTAAGTCTGCTTGATAGTTTTCTTCACTATTATACCTGATGGCATTATTCATATATGGATGTAATGCAAATACAAAACGACATTTTGATTTATTTCCTGCTTCAGCAAGAGGTTTGATTTTTGTTTCAATTTCTTCATCTGTATAAAGTTCACGCCATTTAGAGTTATGTTTAGGATCATCTTTAGGAGCATAGAAATAAGAATTCAACTTGTAGTATCCTCCCCATTCCATTAATTTCTTACGATCCTCAGTAGACCATGGATTTCCATAATAACCTTCAATAAATCCACGACTTGCTACATTAGCATAATCTTCTATTGTAAAATTACGGATATTTGTTCCGTCTAATTGTTTAAAGATATGATACAAACTTGTAAGACCATAAAAAGCCGCATCTGTATCTTTACCTAATACTGTAATTGTTCCATTATCAACTTTTAATAAGTATGAATCTAATTGATCAAATAATTGGGTTGTTTTTACTGAATAATGTTCACCAACATATTGATCAACATATTGATTTGAATCTTTAATACCTACTAAAATGTTTGTTTGGCCTTCTTTTACTTCTTCAGAAGTACTTGCTTTTATATTTTTAATAGCTAATACTTCATTCATTCTATCCTTTGTATATTCATCAATACCATCTTCATAGACAACATTGACAGTAGATGTCATATCAAATGAACCATCTTGATAATCCATCATATGAGGATTTGGATAGACTTCATAATCATTTTCCAAAGCACTGACGATTGGATAAGAGTGAATACATCCAATTGACATTAAAAATGCAAGTGCTAGAGAAACAATTCTCTTTACCTTTTCTTTCATATTCTTCTTCCTTTCTTATTTACATTACTGCTCCCTTAAATGAATAATGTAATCTTAATTTGCAAATACAAACCAAAAAATAAAGACCAAACAAGATACACTAAAAAAGTGTAAGTTATTTGGTCTTGCCTACTTAAAGTAACAATCCGTATTTACATCCTGTATTGTAACATACACTCTTTGTCTATGCAAGGGCTTACAATAAATTTGTCTAGACAAAATAAATACCACTACTTAATAGTGGCATCTATTTTTATAATTCTTCTTTTTTTACTTTTTTAATACCTAACCATGACATGAAAGCCATTAATACAAATAAAATAATATTTGTTTCATCACCTGTTTTAGCAGTTGAAGATTGTTTTTTATCATTTTTAGTAGTAGAAGTAATTACTTGATTATCTTTAGATGAAGTATTTCCTTTTGAAGTATTATCATCTTTAGTAGATGAATCTACTTTTTTAAGAGCATTCATAGTTTTTTCTAGATTAGAAATAGCTTCGTTGATTTCTTCTTTTGTAGCATCTTCTTTAGCAGATACTTCTTTTGCTTGAGTTAATGCTTCTACCAGTTGTTTCCATGAATCCTTTGTATAATCTTTTTCTTGAAGTTGATCAGCTTTACTAATCAAATCAGTTAACCCAGATTTATCATTAAGTGTAACAAGTCCATTATAAGCATCTAATAATTTTTGATACATATCATTGATTTCATCTTTTGTTGCATCATGATTACTTACAACATCCTGTGCTTCTTTAAGAACATTTTGGAATTGTTTCCATGAATCCTTTGTATAATCTTTTTGTTCAAGATTTGATAAATCATCAACGAATGATTTTAATTGTTCATTATCAACAGATAATACAAGTTTTACCATTGCATCTGTTAATTGACGTTTCATAATTTCAATTTCATTAGCGTTAGGATTTTCTGCATTGACTAAACCTTCAGCAGCTTTAATTGTATCCTGTAAATGATTCCATGAAGTAGATAAATATCCAATATCTTCCATAGCTTTAGCTTTATTAATAACATCTTTTAAACCATCAACATCTGCCGGTATATCTGCACGATGTAATTTAATTTCTGCAGCACTTCCGTTATTATTAACAGCTTCTACGTAGTATAAACGAAGATGTTTTGTTTTTACTGTATCAAATTCAATGACTTTTGTAGATGAATCACTTGATAAATTACCTTCTTTAACTGTTTTCCAATTAATACCATCATCACTTGTTTCAATACGATATTTTGTAACATTTCCATTTTTACCAGTTTGACGAGGAACATATGTTAAACCATTGACACTCATTTCTTCTTTATTTTCAAAAGCAATCCAATGAGGTGTTGATAAATTCCAATCTGTATGCCACATTGTTGATGGATTATCATCTAATACATTTTTAGGATCTGATCCATCATGTTGATAAGATGAAGCAGTTGCTGTAAGTTTGCTGTTATCAATGTAATTTACATTAACTTGTGATTTTAATTGTAGTTTAGTAAGTGCTTTTGTAAGTTCTACTTCATATTGATCGACTGTATCTTGCATTGATTTAGGTAATTCTCTTTGAATCATATCAATAACAAATTGTAAGTTTTTAACAGAATCTTCTGTATAAATAGATAAATCTTTTGGAATTGAATTTAAATAGTGATCTACTCTTGTATAATTTGCTTTTTTGTAATCAATTCCATTTACTAACTCTTTAATTTCATTTGTAAGTGTTGAAATTGTTTGTTCATTTGGATCATATTCTTTTAAAATTACTTTTGCTTCTTTTATTTTTTCTTGTAATTGTTTATTTTGTGATTCATCTGCTATATAACTTGCACTTGTTACTAAATAATCCAATTCCATTGTTGAAGCATATGTTTTTTGTGTACCTAAACGAATATCATCAACATATCCTTTAAAAGCATGTTCCTTACTTCCAATTCTTTCAAACGGTATCATCATTGTTGCTTTTAATGGTCTACCACTTACTTGTTCATCATCACCAAGAGTATCTACTAATTGACCATTTACATATAAATCAATAACTTCTTTTCTATTTTTGAATTCTAATTCAACCCATTGGTTAACTGGTAATTCATAATTAAATGAATAATCATGATTTTCTCTACTTAATCCAACTTTTCCTGTTTCTTTTTGAACAGCTTTAATTGATCCATAGCTACTTTCAAATAAAATTTGTTCCTCTTCACTTGAAGATTCACGTTTAACTTTTACACGTAAATCATTATTCAAACCAACAGTACTAAATGATGTAGTAGCATAACTTTTATTTCCTAACAAACGTAATGCATCATGACTGTCTAATGAAGCAAGTTCGATATTTTCATGGTCTTTTAATTGATCAAGATTATCTAAATCATAATGAGCAATCATACCATTTTCATCTTTAGCTGCTTCATAACCAAAATTTGTACCTGGTGCATCTCCTAATGTTGTTCTTAAACTATTAGCTTGATCTAATGTTTTATCTCCTTTACCCCATAATTTAGCACCAAATAATGGAATTGCATTTTGTAAACGATCATAAACATCATATTCACTAATACCATTTTCTAAATAGTCTGTCATATCGTTCCATACAGCAATAGCGCCCCCTAACATTTGTTCATCACCTGCAGGAATTGTGACACCACTAATCGAGTTGATTGCTTGATTATATAAAATATTATTATTTAAATAATCATAATAATATCCTGCATTAGGAACAATGTAATAATGCCCATCATTACAGTTAATTAAATCATAACCTTGTTCATACATTTGATCCATATTCGCATAACCAAAGTTCCATAAATTCATTTGAACATCTTTACTTCTAACCGGAGTTTTTCCTGAACATTGAGTTAAACTTCCCCAAATACGTGCTGTTCTTCCTGAATCTTGTACATATTTCAACATATCATCTGAGAATCGACGATAAGCTTCTTTATCTGCATTATATTCATCTGCACCAACATGGACTGTAGTTTGTTCATCGAAAACAGGATCACTTGTTTTCATATATTCATCAAATATACTTTGTACAAATCCTAATGATTCATCATATTTATCTCTTAAAGCTAGATGATCATTTTCTCGTCCATTTGTTCCATGTCTTAAATCAGGTCTTACTTTAGTAAGTGCTAATGAATGTGCTGGTGTATCAATTTCAGGAACAATACTTACACCATAATCTCTTGAATCCCTAATAAAATCTTTAAATTCTTTTTTTGTATAGAATAAATCTGTACTTGTTAAATCTTGTTGATTTAAACCATTGTTTCCACCTTTTTTAACATCTGATTCTAATCTAAATGCTGAATAACCTGTCATTGGATCAGCTAAACTTTCAATTGAAATTAAATTATCATTTAAGTGAACTTGGAAATCGTTCATTTTATACCATGACATTTGTTTAACGATTTGTTTTAAATAATCCATTGTAAATGTTTTACGTCCAACATCTAAAATAAAACTTCTTACTTTATAAAGTGGATAATCTCTTGTTGTCCCACAAGGAACATTTCCTGATTGTTTAATACTTTGTAAAATCGTTCTGGTTGCCCAATAAGCCCCTGTTGTTGTTTCAGCTTTAATATTGATTGAATCATCAATATCCATTAAATATCCTTCATCTTGTAACCCTAATGATTTATCTTTTGTAAGAGCTAAAGTAATATCTCCTGTTTTGCTTTCACCTTTTACAACAGCAATACTTTTTCCAGTAATATCTTCATAATCATTAGCAAGTGCTTCTGCAGTTTTTTGAAGTGAACTATCTTTATAAACAATTCTTGCCCCTTTAGAAACTGTATAGTTTCCATGTCCACCATTCCATTCAGCTAATTCTGGTAAAACATTTGGTGCTTTATTCGCTGTTTCATCATTTTTTTGACTACCTGGAACTGTAACAGCAATTTCTTTGAATTTATAATCATTTGTATCATTATCTGTAATCTTGAATGATACTTTAACATTTTTATCACTAATAGGTTGATAAATTGTTAAATCTTCATCAATGACTTGTTCAAAATCAGTACCATTATATTCAACAGTATAACCTTCAACTTCTGGTAAAGTGACTTTTAACTTTTTATCTCCAGTTTTTGGTGTTTCTACTTGAATTCCATTTAAAACATCACTCATTGACATTTTTTCATCAGGATTTCCACCATAAACTTCTAATTCATAAATAGAAATCGTATTCCAAGCGATACCACCATCTGGATCTTCTGAAGTATGTGAATCAACATATAAACGCACATATCTTGCTTTATAGATTTGATCTAAAACAATTTTTTCTGTTAAAGATTTTGGACGATCTTTAAATTCTTTAACTGTTTGCCAATCACTTTCTTGAGGCGTAGATTCAGTATCAGCAATTTGAATCTTATAAGCTGTTGCTTTACGTGTTTCCCAGAATACCTTAACAGTATTAACATTCATTCTTTCACCTAAATCAACATAGATCCAATCTGGTCCGTTTCCAATATTACTTCCCCAACGAGAACTATGTGATGATGTATTTCCATCTACTGCATTTGCTGCTTTAACACTTTCTGCTTCCTGAGAACTTGCGATTGCTGTTTTCTTTAATGCAACATTTGTATTTGGATCTTGTACTTTTTCATCTGTATTAAAAATTTTAAATTCATAACATGAAACATTAGGATACCCTTTCATTTCTGTAACTTCTAACTTAACATATCGACCACTTACTTTACTACCTAATAATTCTTCACTGACAACATTTTTATTATCTGTTCTTGAAAGTACTGGTTCACCCCAAGAATTAAGATCATTAGAAACATAAATATTATAAGCTGAGGCATAAGTCGATTCATTTTCCCAAAACATTTGAAACTTATTCATTTCATATTCTTGTCCTAAATCAATATATGCCCATTGAGTAGGTCCACTTTCTGTTGACCAACGTGTTTTTTCATTACCATCAGTTAAATTTTTTCTAGGCATTGTGCCATATTCAGCTGAAACATAAGCTGTTTTGTTTAACGCTAAATTTTGTTGAGATGTTTCTGCAAAAACTGGTACCATCGATAATACTGAACCCATTGACATCGATAACGTTAATGCAGCTACAACACTTTTCTTTTTCAATTTCATATTTTTCTCCCTTCTCTTTAAAAAGAAAAGACCAAACATAAAAACAACATTTCTAAAATGCCGTCAATATATTTGGTCTTGCCTACTTAAAGTAACAATCCTTGTCTATACAATAACAAATAGCATTACTTTTTGTCAAGCGCTTACATTAAATGTGACAATTCTTTTTGATATGTATACATAAATATGTTTGTTCATCTGGAGTTAATGTATAATGATATTTTTTTTGAATTAATTTTTTTATCCGATTAACACAAAGAGATAACCGAATATTTTCTTTTAACATATCTCTTATATTTTCTGTTGTATCTATTGTATTTCCTATATCATGTCGAAAAACTCTTTCAGCTAAAAACTTAAGATGTGTAGATAATCTTGCATAATCGATAGAATCTAATTCTAATTTAATGCACATTGTTTTTTCAATAATATCAAAAACATCTTTTACAAAATTAACAATTTTAGAAGTATTTTGTGCGTTGTTTTTAGTAGAAAAATTAACTAAATGTAATGCAATATACCCTGCTTCTGCCTCTTCTAATTGAATATCTGTTTTTTCTTTAATCATTTTTATAATCCATAAACCCAACTGATATTCTTTTTTATAGAGAGCTTTTGTTTCAGATAAAACTACATTTGGCAAATCAATATTTTCTTTTTTTCGTTTAATAGCAAAAGCAATATGATCACTAATCGCTAGAAAGATTTCCCCATAAAATTGGGTATTCAATTGTTCTGTTGCTTTGCTTACTAATAAACTAGTAATTTCATAATAAATAGGTTCAATATCATTGATTCCTCTACGTATACGTTTTTCACCATTTTCTTTAAAGATATATGTTTTTTCAATCCGTGATTCATCAACTAAATCACCTATCTTTTTTTGAAAGCCGATTCCTGATCCTGTTAAAATAATATCCCCTAATTCATCAGATAAAGCAGCAATACTATTATTATTAAATATTTTTATAATCTTCAATTTCATTTCTCCTACATTAGTATTTCATTTAATATTTCAGCAATAAATTGAACTTCAGTTCCTATAATGATTTGTATTTCATGCTCACTTGCTTCAACAATATGAGAAAAATTCATCTTTGATAGAGTCTGTTTATCTATTATTGAGATATCTTTAACTTCTACACGTAAACGCGTAATACAATGATCAACACTTATAATATTCTTTTTACCACCTAATGCTTCAAATAATTGAATAGCAATTTCATCAAAATTATTTTCGACTTTCTCTACTTTCTTTACCTCATTTTCTTCTCTTCCAGGTGTCATAATATTATAACGTGTAATCAATACTCTAAAAACAATGTAATAAATCAATCCGCATATAATTCCTAAAGGAATTAAAAATAAAATATTATTAGCAAATGGTGATTTAAAACTTAAAACATAATCTATAAGTCCTGCAGAAAAACCAAACCCTGCCATCCATTTAAAAGTTGCTGCAATAAAAAGCATCATCCCTGTAAGTAAAGCATGAATTAAATAAAGTGTTGGTGCTACAAACATAAAAGCAAACTCAAGTGGTTCAGTCACACCTGTAAAAAACGATGCTAAAGCAGCCGAAAATAAGATAGCACCTACTTTTTTCTTATTCTCTTTTCTAGCACAACGATACATAGCTAGAGCAGCTCCAGGAAGACCAAACATCATTACTGGGAAAAATCCCGCTTGATACATTCCTGTTACACCTTTAACACCACCGGAAATTGTTCCCCAGAATTTTCCAATATCATTAATACCAGTAACATCAAACCAAAATACAGAATTGAGAGCATGATGTAAACCAGTAGGAATCAATAAACGATTTAAAACACCATAGATTCCTGCACTTATAGGTCCAAAATTAGCGATTTCTTTTCCAAACCAAATAAAAAAGTGATAACACATTGGCCAAATATCAATAAATATTAAAGATATCAAAAGTGTAATTCCTATAGAAACAATGGAAGCAAATCTCTTTCCATCAAAAAAAGCTAAAAACTGAGGTAATCTTTTTTGATCAAACTTTTGAAAAGAAATAGCCACAATCAAACCTACCAAAATACCAATAAAAGCACTTTGCGTATTATGAAAAGCTAAATCCACAGCATATTCTGGAATTTGCAATATTAATGCGATGCATTTAGATGATAGAATTGTTGTCATCATCATATAACAAGCAAGAGCACTTAACACTATTGCTGTATCTCTTTTTTTAGACATTTCCATAGCAACAGCTATCGCAAATAAAATGGGAAGGTTATCTATAATTGCTCCACCAGCAGCAATGAGTAAAGCAGCAATTGGGTTATGTATACCCCATCCAGTAGGATCAATCCAATACCCAATTCCTTTAAGTAGTGCTGCTATAGGCATGATTGAAACAGGTAACATGAGTGATTTACCTAATCTTTGTAAATATTTCATAGCGAACTCCTTTAGTAAGCGCTTACGTATCATGCCAAATAATACTAAGTAGACACATACGGTAAAGATTATTATACACTTGTCTAGTCAAAATAGCTAATAAAAAATACTGCAAAAGCAGTATTTTTTACTTGAACCATTTTTCTATTTTTATACCATATACAATACCAATTGTATCCGCTAAAATCCATCCAATAACAATTGCCCACCAAATCATTTCTACACCAAATGAAGGCGCTAATAAGTAGGCTAGAAAAACTCTTGTTCCAAGTGAAACAATTGTTAGAATCAATGACATTTTTATCTTTTCATATTTTTTAGCTCCAAAATACATTGAAAATAAAATACCACTTCCCATACATAAACCAATAATAATAAAAGTTAGAAATGTCATTAATGTATAACTTGATCAAACAGCAGCTAATGCATTACTACCAATATATTTTCCTACAATATAAGTATCAACTATAAAATTGTTGTAATAAATTCCCTAAAATCATCGGAATAGAAAATAATAAAATAGATTTTCCTATCTTTCCTTGTGTTAAATCTCTTTCCATAAAATCACCTTCCATTTCTCAATTAATTTTTCAAGTGAATACATGGCATTCGCTGGTGAAGTAGAAGGTAATTGAATAACGGGTAAATTATAATCAAAATATTGATGATAATAACGATTGGCAGCTTTGCCATTAGTAATGATTTTTTCAACAGGACAATTTTTAACAATTAAATCTAAATCATTGACTTTAACATTGGTAATACTTGAATCACTTGATCCTTTAATGTCACAACTTTCAATAACATCCCATAAAGCAAGATGATTTCTAAGTAAAAAAGTTTTCTTCTCTTCAATTGTTTGTGGAACTTCTTCTTGAAATAAAGCAGCTAAAACTTTCCAAAAACGATTTTGAGGATGATGATAAAAAAACTTGGCTTCTCTTGATTTTACAGATGGAAAAGATCCTAGAATAAGAATCCTAGAATCTTGATTATAAACGGGTTCTATATTATGCTTTGTCATCTTTTTTAACAATAACATCTATTAATTGATCAAGAGAATCATAACATCCTACAGTTAAATCAAGAATATCTTTAGAATGATGAATCAAATCAGGAATACAAATAACAGGAATATTTCCTGCATGTGCTGCTAAAATTCCATTTTTACTATCTTCTAAAACAAGGGCATCTTCTTTACTTACCCCTAGCAACTCAACTGCTTTTAAAAAGATATCTGGGGCTGGCTTCCCATGTTGTATTTGATCACCACCAATAATGGCATTAAAATAATGATCAACTTTAATACTCTTTAAATTAGATAAAACACGTTCATAACGTGTTGAAGAAGCCACTGCCATTTTAATATTTTTCTTTTTTAAATCTTCTAATAAATCATATAAACCTTTTTTTACTTCTAAAGGATGACTATTAAAATATTCTTTTCTTAATTGATCTCGATAATCTTTAATCTTTTGATAAGGATAATCTTCACCAAAAACACTATGATAATAAGCTTTTGATGTCTTTTCATTTGTACCAATCAAATGATAAAACATTTCTTCAGTAATTTCATAACCAAATTTTTCATGAGATGTTTTCACCAACATCTTTCCTACAGGTTCTGTATCAATCATCAAACCATCCATATCAAAAATAACAGCATTTAATTCTAACATACTACACTCTCACTTTCCTAGGCATTCTAAAGAAAAGTGTCACTACAAAAGCAATCGTAATTCCTGCAAATAAGAATAAATAGAAACCATTCATTCCTATGGAATCAATAATTCTACCTCCAATTAATTGGAAAAGCATTGCACCTACGCCTTTACCAAGCATAGCTTGAATTCCATAGGCTGTAGAGACATATTCTTCTTTTACTAAAACCATTACTAATCTTACAGTAATCATCGTAAAGAGTACAGTAGAAAAACCTTTAAATACAAAAACATAAATAATCATATTAACAGAAGGTAAAGTTGCATACCATGCAAAATTGATCATTGACATGATAATCGCAAACATCATGATATAACGATAAGGTATCTTTTTAATGATATAGTCTGTTGCTAGAATCATCGGAATTTCAAATAATGTCGCAAAAAGTTGGTAGGTTCCTACTTGTGAAGCTGTTCCACCTTGAGATTTAATAAATAATGATAAATAGTTAAAGTTTGTGGAGCATGCTCCCCAAAAGAAAAATGAAATCACTAGAAAGAGCATAAATGGTATATTATGAACAAGCTCTTTCATAACAACAACTGTCGATAATTTATTTTCTTCTTTTTCAGGAACTTCTGAAAGCTTTGGATCAGAAACCATATAAATACAAATAATGGTAATTAATGTTCCTAAAATACCAGCCATGAAGTTAGCAAATGGTGAAATATATTGATATAAAAGTCCACTAACTTGTGCCATAATGGCATAACCTACAGAACCCCATAAACGAATCTTACCAAATTGATAAGGTGAAGAAACACCAATACGATCTGTTAAAGGAGTAACAGCATTCATAAAAGATACTGCTAGACCTGATGATAAAAGTAAAATCCAAAAATTACGACTAATTGCAAAAATAAACATACAAAGTATATTCGCAAATGATAATAAAATAGATACTTTTCTTGGTGATTGCCACTTATCTGCCAAGTATCCAAAAAATGGTTGTGTTGCAATAGATAAAAGTGGTGCAAAGGATACAATGTAAGCAATTTGTGAGGCTGACATTCCTATATCTTGACAATACATTGACAAAACAACTGTAAAGGCACCATACCCTAAATAAAAAAAACATGAAATACCTGCATGAAATAAATAATGATCTCTTAATTTACTCATATAAGCCCTCCCTATGTAAAAGACATTATATAGAATATCTTTAAAAGAAAAGAAGTCTTTTCATTTTTTGAAAGACTTCTTTATTTATTTAAAGATTTAACATAGTTACAAATAATATCTTTGATTGTTTCATTTCCTAATTTACAATCTAAACATAAATCATAGTTTGATTTATCACCCCATATTTTATTAGAAATAACTTCATAATAACTTTTTCTAGAATAATCCGATTTATGAATATATCGAAGAGCATCCTCATGACTATCATGATAAATTTCCATTACTTTATTTAGACGATATTCTAAAGGAGCATATAAGAAGATTCTTACTAATTTTTCATCTTCTTTTAAAATATAATCTGCAGCTCTTCCAACAATAACACAATTTCCTTTCTTCGCAATTTCTTTAATAACATTTGATAAAAGAATAATTGAATTTTTATTAATGTCTAATGATAAGAATTGACTATAAATATAATATTCACTTTCTTTATTACTTACAAATCCATGTTTAAGAGCAAATTCTTTGATTCTTCCTTTATCATAAAATTCAATGTTTAATTCTTTAGCGACTTGTCTCGCAATTTCTTTTCCATTTGTGCCATGTTCTCTTGAAATAGCAATTACTAAATTATTTGTTATACTTTCATTTTTAATAGGACTTATTCTTTCATTATATGATTTTTTCAAGATAATAAATGAAACAATAACTGTCAACAATTCAGAAATTGGAAATGTCCACCAAACAAGTGTTGTTACATTTTCTGTTAAAGTAAAGAAGTAGGCTATTGGAAATACAAAAATAGCCAAGCGAAGTAAAGCAATAATTAAAGGTCTAATGGCATAACCAATAGATTGTAAGACACCTTGAATCGCGATAGAAATACCCATAAAAACAAATCCCAGACTTGCTATATGTAAAGCTGTACTACAAATATCAATCATTTCTTGTGTACTTCCTGATAATCCAAATAATTGTGATAATGGATGAGCAAGAAGTTCAAATAATAAAGTAATCATTAAAGAAACAATGATTGTATCAACAATACCAAACTTAATACATTCATCTATTCTTTTTCTATCTTTCATTCCATAATTAAAAGATAAAATGGAAATAATTGTATTAGACAATCCAAATGCTGAAAATAAAGCAATTTGTTGGATCTTATAGTAAATACCAAAAGAACCAATTAAAAGAGCTGGATCAACTTGAGCTAATCCTAATATAGCATTCATTCCTGCCATCATCACTGCAAGTAAACCTTGCATCAATGCTGCAGAAGCACCAATCATATAGATTCCGTTAATTAGAGAAGCATTCGCTTTGATATAACAAATATTTCCATTAATTTCTTTATTTTTATAAAAATGAAAATACATTGCTACAAACAAAGAAACAAATTGTCCAATAATTGTTGCTAAAGCGGCTCCCGCAACGCCCATTTTCATAGGATAAATAAAGATATAATCTAAAATAATATTTGTAACGGCTCCTGATATTTGAGCGATTGTTGAAAAGTGTGTTTTACCTGTTGATTGTAGAAATCTTTCATAGACGGTAAAACCAATAGAACCATAAGAAAAACAACAACAAATTTTAAGATAGGTTGTTCCCATTTCAATAACCTTTTGATTACTTCCAGCAAACAATCTTATAAATTTTTCTGATCCAAATAATCCAAACACTAAGAAAACAACATAAATACAAATACTTAAAAAGATTCCTGTTCCGGCAATTTTATTAACTTTATCTTTATTTTGTTCACCTAAACTTTTAGATAATAAAGCATTAATACCAACACCGGTTCCTACACCAATAGCGATAATTAATAATTGAATAGGAAAAGCTAAAGTTAAGGCTTGATTAGCAATAACTCCATCACTTCCCATGTTTGTTATAAATACACTATCTATAACATTATAGAGAGCTTGTAAAACCATTGATATGATCATTGGTAATCCCATTTTCAAAAATAATTTTTTTAAAGGCACTACGGCCATCTTATTTTTTTCCATCATTTCCTCCTTTTTTGTATAAAAAAATGCGTAAGTAACAATCTCCAAATAGATTGGACTTACGCATTTAGCTACACATCATTTTTACAAAAGCATTATAACAAAAAATCAAAAATGATGTAAGAATTTTTTAATCTAATTCAAATTGTCCTGTATAAAGTTGATAATAACGTCCTTTCTTTTCAAGCAATTCATCATGACTACCACGTTCAATAATTTGTCCATGATCTAAGACCATGATGGCATCAGAATTTCTAACTGTAGATAGACGATGAGCAATCACGAAAACTGTTCTATTTTCCATTAAACGATCCATTCCTTTTTCAATCAACTTTTCAGTACGGGTATCAATCGAACTTGTTGCTTCATCTAAAATCAATACAGGTGGATTACAAATAGCTGCTCTAGCAATCGCTAAGAGTTGTCTTTGCCCTTGTGAAAGATTTGTTCCATCACTAGAAAGCATTGTTTGATAACCATTTGGTAATCTTCTAATAAAGCTATCTGCATTAGCTAGTTTAGCGGCTTCAATAACTTCTTCATCACTTGCATCAAGTTTTCCATAACGAATATTATCCGCAATGGTTCCCGTAAATAAATGAGTGTCCTGTAAAACAATAGAAATCGATTTTCTTAAATCATCTTTTTTAATTAATTTTACATCAATGCCATCATAAGTAATTGACCCTTTCGTAATATCATAGAAACGATTAATTAAGTTAATGATCGTTGTTTTCCCAGCCCCTGTACTTCCAACAAAAGCAATTTTTTGTCCCGGTTTTGCAAAAAGATTAATATCTTTTAAAATCGGATGTGTTTCATTGTAACCAAAAACAACATCATGGAAACGAACATCTCCTTTTAATTCAACAAGTTCAATGCCATTGTCTCTTGGATGTCTCCAAGCCCAATGTCCTGTATAATGATTACTTTCTTGCATTGAACCATCTTCTAAGATTTCTACTTGTGTTAATGTCACTTTCCCTTCATCAACTTCTTCACTTTCATTCATTAAATCAAAGATTCTTTCGGCACCTGCCATGGCCGCAAGAATAAAGTTAAGTTGTTGAGTAAATTGGTTAATAGGCATCGCTGTTTGTCTTACAAAGACAAGATAAGATGATAAACTTCCTAAATCCATAATTCCATTAATAGCAAATAAACCACCGATACTTGCGACAAGAGCATAGTTGAAATAAGAAATAGAAACAACAGTTGGTATTGTTCTTCCTGAATAAGTTAATGCTTCTACTGCTGAATCATAAAGTTCTTGGTTTCGATAATCAAATTCAATTGAGTTTTCTTTTTCATGGTTAAAGACTTTAACAACTTTGATACCATCAACCATTTCTTCAATGAAACCATTTAAATAACCCATCGCATTTTGTTGTTTCTTAAAGTATTTTTTACTTCTTTGACTTAAATATTGAATTAAAAAATACATTAAGATCATACAAGCAAATACAATCAAGGATAATTTCCAACTTAATACAAAGATTAAAATAAGTGTTCCAACAATCATAATAAAGCTTTGAATCAATGTATCAAAACAGTTATTTAAAGCATCTTGAATGGTATCTAAATCGTTGGTAAAACGACTCATGATTTCTCCATGAGGGTGTCCATCAAAATAAGAAATAGGTAATTTTTGCATTTTCGCAAATAAATCATTTCTTAATTCTTGGACAATACTTTGAGCTGTATGTACCATTAATTGCTTATAGATAGCTGTAGCAGTAGCTCCTATAAAATAAACAATTGCCATGAAAATAATAAATGAAACGAGTCCATGATAATCATTTTTTAAAACATAACGATTAACGACTGTTTTAATTTGATAAGTTCCCCATAAACTAATCGAAGTCGAAAGAATAACAAGCAATCCAATAAAAACAAAAGCGTATTTATGATTACCAATATATTTCTTAAAAGATGAAAGCGTCTTTTTCATATTTTTTGGTTTCGCATTTGTAAGTTGTCTAGCCATTATAAATCAACTCCTTTCAATTGAGAATCATAGATTTCTTGATAAATTTCATCATTCTTTAATAACTCTTCATGATTTCCAATTGCATGAATTTTTCCATTATCTAAGATAATGATTTGATTAGCATGTTGAAGTGAAGAAATACGTTGAGCAATAATAATCTTTGTTGTTCCTTTTAAAGAAGCTAAAGCTTCTTTAATACTTGCTTCTGTCGCTGTATCAACTGCACTTGTTGAATCATCTAAAATAAGAATTTTAGGATGTTTCAATAATGCTCTAGCAATACATAAACGTTGTTTTTGTCCCCCGGAAACATTGACACCACCTTGTTCTAGATACGTATCATAACCTTCTGGAAAGTTTTCAATAAATTCATCCACACAAGCTTGTTTACAAGCCCATTTGATTTCTTCATCATTGGCTTCTTTATTTCCCCATAAAAGATTTTCTTTCACTGTTCCAGAAAATAAAGTATTTTTTTGTAAAACCATTCCTACTTGATCTCTTAAATACTCTAACGAATAATCTTTGACATTATGTCCATCAATCAATATTTCTCCTTCACTTACATCATAAAGACGATCAATCAATTGAACTAAACTTGTTTTAGCAGAACCTGTTCCTCCTAAGATACCAACTGTAGAACCTGGTTCAATATGTAAATTAATATTACTTAAAACATTTTCTTGAGCACTTTCTTTATATTTAAATGAAACATTTTTAAATTCAATTTCACCTTGATTCATTTCAATTATTGGATCAATTGGATCATGTAAATTATTCACTTCATCTAAAACATCTACAATACGTTTACAACTTGCAAGTGAACGAGTCAACATTAAGAAAACATTTGAAATCATCATTAATGCATTTAGAATTTGTAAGACATAACTTAAAAATCCGGTAAGTTGTCCAACTTTCATTTCACCTGCAAAGATCATTTGACTTCCAAAGAAAAGAATACAAACAATTGTGGTATACATCATATATTGAAATAAAGGCATGTTGAGTACTGAATAACGAAAAGCTTTTTCACTATGAGTTCTAAGTTCTTGATTGATTTTTTCAAACTTTTCGTTTTCATAATCACCTTTAACATAAGCTTTTACTGTACGAATAGCAATTAAGTTTTCTTGAACAACTGTATTGACTTCATCGACATTACTTTGCATAAAGCGAAATAATGGTCCGACTGTTTTAACAATAAAAAATAAACCAATTCCTAAAATAGGTGCAACGACAATAAAAATCAAAGCAAGTTTGGCATTCATCTTAATTGATAAAAATAAAGCCATTGAAAACATAAATGGTGCTCTTACAAGTGGTCTAAAACCATTACAAATAGCATTTTGAATAATCGTCACATCACTTGTAAGTCGTGTAATTAAAGAGGATGTTGAAAAATGATCTGTATTTGAAAAAGAAAAGTTTTGTACTTTTTCAAATTCAGTTTTTCTTATTTCAAAACCAACCCCTTGACCAGCAACAGCCGCATAACGTGAATAAAGGATTCCTAATACTAAAGCAATTAAAGCGCAAACTGCCATTAAAACACCTTGCATAATAATATAATGTTGATCTTTTTGAGCTACTCCAATATCAATAATATTAGCCATCAATACTGGAATAACTAATTCAAAGACCGTTTCTCCTACAACACATAAAAACGCTAGAATAAACGCTTTTTTATATTTTTTTGCAAATGGTATTAAACGTTTAATCATAAAATAACTCCCCCTATAATTCTTTATTTGTCAGATTTTTATACATACGATTTAAAAAATCTTCAAATTGTTCCTTTTCGTCCTCACTAAAATCTTTCAAAGAAATATTTTCAATTTCAATACAGTGAGCATTCCATTTTTTTAAAGACTCTTTTCCATATTTTGTAATATTTAATTGATAAGCTCTTTTATTTTTAGGATTGATCTTTCTTGTCAACATTTCCTTTTTCTCTAAGTTATCAATCATCTTACTGACAGTAGCACTTTCAATATCGCATTCATCCGCAATATCTTTTAATTTACAGTCTTGATGAGCATTTAAATACCTCAAAACCTTAGGTTGTCCTGGTGATAGATGATACTCATCCATCGTTTCTCGATTCTTTTTACTTTGAGCATGTTGCGTTTTAAACAACATCAAATAAAATGGTGTCTTCATAATACCTCCTATGTTAGCATCCTAACTATTAGCATACTAACAATATTCATATAAAGAAAAAAAGTCAAGAAAAAAGCTTTGGAAAATTCCAAAGCTCATAGCTACACTTTTACTATATAACAATATTTTTTATAAAAAGAAATCCCGTATCCTTTTACATGTAAATAACCATCATTGATAATTTCATCTTCATATTTATTATCAATGATTTGCTTTGCTCCTTCTTTTGCGTCACTTACGAGTTCTTTAACACTCTTAGAATGTTTACATTCTAAGATAAGCGCTGTTTGAAAGATTTGTTTAGGTAAAATACATAAATCAAATCTTCCATGCATAGCTTCTCTATTTGATTTGATCTTCTTACCACTAAAGAGTCCTACTAAAAATCCATGATAGAAAGATTCTTGATTATCAAAGTAACTGATACTTCTTGATAAGATATCTCCTAATATTTCATTAGCTTGATCTACATCTTCTTTAACAAGACATTGATAAAGGTCTTCTTTTCTTACAAAAGTATAATCTTCAAAATAACTCATAAAAGATTGTTTATAGATTTCATAGACTTCTTTATTTGGAATAACCAGTTTATATTTGTTTTCTCCTAAATCTTCAATAACTCTTAAGTAACCTGTAAGTAAAAGAAAACTATAGATATTATTGATATTATCCATTTCTCGATAAGTAAGTTCTGGTTTGATGTATTTTTCTAAAGATTGACCTTGAATGAGTTGTTCAAATTCTTCATGAAGTTCATCACTTCCATTTTGGATATAATTGACTACAAGATCATTACCACTGGTATTTGCCCAAAAAGAAACAGGCTTAAAAGATTGATCCTGTATTTTATTTTTAACATACATCAATGTACTCCAAGGATTATAAATTTCTGTATTTCCAAATAGATAGCCATCATACCATTCTTTGACTTCATTCATATAAGATGATAATTGATAATCTTCTAATAACTGTTTGACTTCATTTTCATTAAAGCCAAAATATTCATTACCTATATTATTTAATATAGAATAAGAAGTAAAATTATTTAAACCAGTAAAGATACTTTCTTTAGAAATACGAAGACATCCTGTCATGATTCCTTTTTCTAAAGCATCATTTGTTTTAAGTGCTGAAGAAAAGACACTTCTTAGAAAATCGACCATTTCGTCATAATAATTATTTTGATAGGCTGATTGTAAAGGAACATCATATTCATCAATAAGGATAATCACTTTTTGATGATAATATTTTTCTAAGCATATAGAAATATTTAATAAAGATTCAGCAAGTTCATTTTTAGAAGCAATTCCCATATGATATTTATTTAAAAGCGTCTTTTCTCTATCATTGAAAATATCATAATCAAGTATATCCTCAAATTGATCTAAAAGACGTGCAATTATAGATGAAAAATTTAATAGTTGATTCTCCATGCTTGGTACTTTCATATCTTTTAAAGAAATAAATATTGTTGGATACTTATTTTGATGTTTTAAAGCATCTATGTTTTTTGAAATATTTAAATGATTAAATAAATAAGAATTTTTCTTTTCTTTAATGGAAAAGAAATAATAAAGCATGGACATATTAAGTGTCTTACCAAATCTTCGAGGTCTTGTATATAAAACAACTTTTTCATTGATAATATTTACAATAAGATTTGTTTTATCAACATAATAGTAATCTTTATCTATTAATTCTTTAAAGTTTTCTATTCCTGTAGGTATTAGCTTCATATAATCAACTCACTTTCTTATGTGTATTATTATTCACTAGTAGTATTATACCATGATATAATACTTTATTTCTATTGGATTATTTGTCACATAAAAAGAAAAAGCTTTGGACAATATCCAAAACTTTATCTAATAACTTTTTGAATCATTCGATTCATTGTATATACAATGATAATACCTACAGGTATCATCACACATGATTTTAAAATTCTTACAAATTGTGATGCAAAGAATGGTATTCCATACATTGTTTGTAACCAATATGGTGTTAAAAACATCGTTACTGTTAGTTCAATAGCCACAACTGATAGAATACTTAAATGAAATAAGCATAAATCTTTTTCTTTGAGTTTATTTTTATAATATCTTATAAAAATAAAGAGAATAGTAAGCATTGCTGCAATGATGACAAAGATTGTAAATTTAATTGGTAATGTTACTTGATATGAAGATCCTGAAATATTAACTTCATTGATTTTAAAAACATAAAGACATCCTAGTAACGAAATAATGACCATTACTATTTTTACAATTCTTTCTAATAATCTTTCATTTTTTTCATTTAAATAAATCTTTAATAGACATGGTATTTCAGTTTGTAAAACCGCATTTAAAGTAAATCCTAAAAATGGAAATCCTCCAGCATTTGCTAGAACAAGACCTAGAAAATCTGTGGCAATAGAAACTATAAAACAATACCCTGGTTGTAATGTTAAACCAGCAACGATTAAAGGTAATACCTCTAATGTAATTTTTAAACTTGGAAAGCCAAGAAAAGGTACCATCACAGCTAACCTTTTTAAAATAATAGCTAGAATGACAAATAAAGCCCCCAATGTCACTTGTCGCACATCGCTTTTCATTGGATATTTATAAAAAACAAATATCCCAATCGAAACAATAATAACCCCTAAAATAATTTGAATCATCGTTTGATTGCTACTTAAAAAAACCAATTGTTCCTGCTTCGTCCTCTTATAAGTCCACAGGCGTTAATTCCGGTAAGAAACCGTACATATGTTTTTTCCCACTTCGTCCTCTTTCTAGTCCATGGGCGTTAATTCCGATATAAAACCGTACATATGCTTTCCCGCTTCGTCCTCTTGCTAGTCCACGGGCGTTAATTCCGATATAAAACCGTACACAATTGCTACTAAAAGTAGACTCCTCCTTCTTTATTATTTGCTATGAATCTTTTGTAATAAGTATTTCCTTACTTCAGAAATAAAATACAATGATCCCGTAATCAAAAATGTTCCTTCTTGTAAATAAATATCGTCTAAAGCTTTTCTAAAATCCGGTTCAATTTTTACCGGATAGTCCCCTGCTAATAATTTTGCACTTTGACTACGTGGATGTTTAAATTCACAGACGGTTATATCATACGTCAAATCTAATAATCTTTCAATCATATAGTCCGTATCTTTATCTCTTAATGCTGAAAAGATGATTTTTAAATTATGTAATTTACGTGCAGAACGATAGAGTTCATCAACACCTTCTCGATTATGGGCCCCATCTAAAATAATCAGTGGTTTTTCACTTATGATTTCAAAACGTCCTGCCCACTTAGCTTCAAATAAACCTTCAACAATTGAAGATTCATCTAATTCAATAAAATGATGTTCCTTTAAATATAATAAGGTTTCTAATGCTAAAGCACTATTTTCAATTTGATAAAGAGCTGGTGTATTTAAAACAACATTATAATCCTTATATGTATATTTAACATTTTCACCATCTTGTAAATCATGAATACGATCTAAACGAATCAAATGACTATGATGCTTTTCACAAGTATCTCTAAAAATATCAACACATTCTTGTTTATGTTCTCCTGTAATAAAATCAACATGCTCTTTAATAATTCCCGCTTTCGCTCTAGCAATACTTTCATAGCTATCACCTAAATAATCCATATGATCTAAACCAATATTCGTATTAACACAAACCATTGGTAAAATAATATTCGTTGCATCTAACTCTCCACCTAATCCAACCTCATAAATGGCATAGTCAACACCTTGATAAATAAAGTAAAGAATTGAAATAAAGACCTCTATTTCAAATAAAGAAATCTCATACTTTAACCAATTATCCACATATCTATTAGCAACATCAACAATAAATTGTTCCTTGATCCATTCATCATTGATACGTACGACATCTAACCTAGAAATAAGTGCTGGTGAAGTAAAAGTTCCTACAGTATATCCCTGTTTTTTTAAAACTTCTTTCATGTAATTAACAGTCGAACCTTTCCCATTTGTTCCACAAACATGGATACATTTTAAAGCATGTTGGATATTGTAAAATTCTTGCATATATTTTTTAAAGTTATCTAAACTATAGACACGATCTTTTTGTTGATGAATAAAGTCATAGACTTCTTCATAGTGTTTAAATTGTTTTTTTGTTTTTATTTGTATGATTTTATTTTGATAAATGATATCTTTTAGAGCTATTTTTTTAATGACTGCTATTAATTGTTGTTTAATTTCATCAGTTCCTAAACAAAGTTCTATTTCATTTTTGATAACATCAAAAATAATAACCCCATTGATATTTTGATTTTCATTGACATAAATAATCTTTTGATTTTGTTTTAAATATTCTTTTGTTATTTCTTCTTGATGGATAAATTGTATTAATTCATCCATTCTTTTTTCATTTAATAATTTGATAGACATAATTTCACCCACAAACATTATAAAGGATTAAAAAAAAAGGACAATGTCCTTTTTCTAAAATTTTTCAAATTGTTCAATATCTAATACAAAAACTGTTGCTCCACCAACAAGTACATCTACCATGATTGGAGTAAAAAATTCTCCCATTTCAGTAGGTGGAACAGTAGGTTCTTTTTCTACACGTTTTTTAGAATTTTCTTTAATAATACCTACAGCATGTTCAACTTTATCATCATTTGTTCCAATAAAGAATGTTGTATTTCCTTTCTTTAAGAATCCACCTGTTGTTGATAATTTTGTAACGAAGTATCCTTCTTCTGTAAGTGCGGCTTGTACTGATGAACTATCATCAGAATTTACGATAGCAATAATTAATTTCATAAGCCATCCCTCCTGTATATTTATATTTTACACCAAATAAAATAATTATTAAAGTTTTTCGCCATGAAGAATTGGTAAAAATTTTCTTTCATAATCATTTAAAACATAAGTATCTGTCATCATTGATAAATAATCAGAGACAATCAATGGATTGGGCGTCTTTTGATAATTTTCTACCATCTTATTTTTAAACTTAACAATATTTGAATCTTGATCATTATTTTCTAATTCTTCTAAATAAACATCAAAGAGTTCTTTGACCATTCTTGAAAGTTTAGCATTTTCTTTTTCTAAAACTGGATGATGATGGACTTTTTCTCCTAAAAAGAAGAGTAGGGATGATAATGCTTCAAAGACTTCATGAGAAAAACGTAAATATGGTTTTTGATAACTATGAATCATCAAATCACCAATTAATTTATTCATAATTGATTTATTATTATCTCCTAATACTTTTACTACATTTTCAGGAAGATCTTTCTTTTGTAAGATACCTACACTCATAGCATCTTCAATATCTTTTCCAATATAAGAAATAACATCTGAAATACGAACCACACATCCTTCTAAAGTCATTGGTTTTAACTCAAGACTGGCATTTTCTTTATGCCAACAATCATGATACTCTTGTAAGAATTGTTCTTTTGTTTTTTTACGATCTGGTTCATATTTTTTAGAAAGCATTTCACCATTATGACACAAAATAGCATCTAAGACTTGTAAAGAAACATTATAGCCTTTCCCATTTCTTTCTAAATAAAGAATATTTCGTACACTATTAGCATTATGACAAAAATATCCAAAACCTTTTTCTTGGAGTTTTTCATTCAACGCTCTTTCTCCTACATGACCATAAGGAGCATGTCCTAAATCATGTCCTAAAGCAGCTGCTTCAATTAAATCTAAATTTAAATTCAAACCTTTTCCTATTTGTCTGGCAATACGCGAAACCCATTGAACATGGATTGAACGTTTAGAAATATGAGCACTTTGAAAAAATGAAAGAGCCTGTGTTTTATCTGTGTAACGTTGATAAGATTTACAATATAAAATACGATCAATATCTTCTTCAAAAGGCCAACGAATATCAAACTCTTCATGTTCACTTTCTTCTTTTCTTAATTTTTGGCATTCACTTGTTTTACAAGCATATGGAGAAAGTGTTCGATCATATTCTTTTGTTCTCTTTATAGTATTTTTTATAATTTTTTCTTCTTCTTTCATACTTGTCACCTATTTCATTATATACTTTTTTCAAAAAAGATGCTCCAACAATGTTTTAAAAGCAATTAAAATCAAAACAACGCCCCCAAAAATAAGTGCCTTATTTTGAAACTTATTGTTTAAATAACGTCCAATTTGTAAAGCAAACAAACATAATAGAAAAGTAATAATTCCTATAATCAATAAAGCTTGATAAATAGCTACTTCTAAAAAAGCAAAAGTCATACCAATAGCAAAAGCATCAATACTTGTTGCAAAAGCAAGAATTGTTAAATCTAATAATTTAAAATTATAATTTGTTTCTTCTTCACTAAAAGCATCTTTTAACATATTGACGCCAACAATCATTAAAAAGATAAAAGCGATATAATGATCATAGGCTTGTATCTTTTTTGAAAATACACATCCTAAATGATATCCTAAAAAAGGCATCAATGCCTGAAAAAAGCCAAAATAAAAAGCAATGAAGCTTTGTTTCTTGATGTTTCCTTTTGGCATAGAAATACCATACATCATCGAAACAGTAAAAGCATCCATCGCTAATGAAATTGAAATAACAACAAGTTCAAATAATGACACATTATCTCTCTCCTTTGAGTAATACCTCACTACATTTCAAACCATCAATTGCACTTGACATAATACCACCTGCATATCCTGCACCTTCACCAATTGGATAAATCCCTTTAATATTACTTTCCATATTGTCATCACGATAAAAACGAATTGGTGCTGAACTTCTTGATTCTACTCCGAGTAATGTGGCATCACTTGTAAACCCATTAATCTTGTTATTCATTAAAAGAAGTCCTTCTTTTAAATTTATATTCAGGATTTCAGGAAGTAATGCATTGAGATTAGCATTTTTAACTCTTTTTAAACTTGTTTCTATTTTTTCTTTACTTTCTTTATTTTCTAAATAATCTTCCACTCTTTGAACTGGAATTGAATAATCACTTCCTCCTAGTTCAAAAGCTTTTTCTTCTAATTTTCTTTGAAAATACATCCCTGCAAGCGGATGTGAACTACCAAAATCATTAGGTGTCACATTGACTAAGATAGCACTATTAGCGTATTTATTATCACGTTTATAATTAGACATCCCGTTAACAACCAGTCTTTTTTCTTCACTGGCTGCATTCATGACATAACCACCAGGACACATACAGAAAGTATAGACTCCTCTTTTTTGACTTGTATGCACCGCCAATTTATAATCAGCCGCTTTTAATGCAGGATGATCATAGAATTTTCCATATTGGTTTTTATTAATAAATTCTTGACTATGTTCAATACGCATTCCCACTGCAAAAGCTTTTTGAGAGATTTCTAATTGTTTTTGATAAAGCATTTCATATGTTTTTCTCGCACTATGACCAATAGCCAATACCAATTGATCTACTTTTTCTTTATATGTTCCTTCATTATTTTCTAAAACAACTTCTTTTAATTGATTATCTTCAATAATAATATCTACTAATTTTGTTTCAAAACGAACATCTCCACATTTTTCAATATCTTTTCTAATATTTTTAACCACATTAATTAAAACATCTGTTCCTAAATGTGGTTTATTTAAGTAAAGAATATCTTCACTTGCACCATGTTCATAAAAAGTATTCAATACAAATTGTTTACGATAATCCTTAATACCTGTCGTCAACTTTCCATCAGAGAACGTTCCTGCTCCTCCTTCTCCAAATTGAACATTACTTTGAGTATTTAACTTACCTGTTTCTAAATAAGTATCGATATCTTTTTTTCTTTCATCAACACATTTACCTTGTTCAATCAAGATTACCTTTTGCCCACTACGCGCTAAATTATAGGCACAAAATAATCCTGCTGGCCCACTTCCAACAACCATGATTGTTTGATTATTTGGTGTTAACTTGTCATAATGATATTCTTTAACTTTACTTACTTGTTTACTATGTGTTTTTAATAATTGATCTTCATCGACATATTCAAAAGTAAAGCCCATATTAAAATGTACTTTATTCTTCCTTCTTGCATCTACTGCTTTTTTAGCAATCTTTACATTCTTTACTTGTGATTTTCTTATATTTAATGTATTCGCAATAACTTTAGCGTAATCTTTTTCATCTAAAGAAACTGCAATATTACTTACTTTTAACATACCTTCTCCTATCTCTTTATTTTCCAATATCCTTTTTTGTTATTTCCAACTCTTTCAATAATTCCTAAATCCTTTAACTTTTTAATATTATTTGAAATACTCTTTCTACTCATTTTCATAATATTTGCAAGTTCGGTAATTGTATATCCAGGATCATCATATAGGGATTCTAGTATCTTATTCATTGTATCGTTCACCCTATTAGTCACCTTTGAAAAGTTATCAATCACCAATCTTTGAGGTGCATCAAATTCAATCATAATATCCGTAGGATTAATATAATATTTTGGCATTGGTAAATCATTTTCTATACAGGAATCAAATATTTTTTCTATACCTCTTCCCCATGACTCAATATGTCCTGCTAAATAGAAAACATGCGCAATATTAGGATTATAGGGCTTAGAGCCATGTTTTTGATAAAGAGTTTCTTCTGTTCAATGATCTGGAAGCTTTCCAACATTTGTAATATAGAGCTTATCTTTATAAACACTTATTTGTATTGGTACACCAGATTCATATTGTTTATGAACAATAGCATTTAATATAGCTTCTCTCATACTTGCTTCACTTACAAAGTATTCTTCAACTCTTTGAAGTCCATCATATGAAATCTTAGCTTTCATATATTTAAAGAAAATAAGTTCTATAACTTTATCAATTTGTTCAAAAAGTGATCCTCTTACTTCATCTTGATAAATTAAATCAGCATCTGTTTCAAAAAATCCTACTTTTATAAAAGCACCTGTAAAATATCTCTCTGGATCTTTTGAAAACAAAAGTAAGGCAGCATTTGTAAGATAACCATTATTTATCAAATGAAGTTTATCTAATAATGTTTCCGTATCTTCTTCTAAAATCGTATCATCTATTCTTTTTTTACGAATTGCAAGTTCTTTAAACTTTTGAATAGCGTTTTGATCTAAATCTTCTATTTTTACTAATGGGTATGGAACGTTATCCCAAGTTGCTCCTCTTTTACGTAAAATAAAACTTTCTAATTCAATACCTGTCAACTTTTGTGATGTACTCCCACTTCTAAAATAATAGTTTCCTTTACAAGATATAGCTATTGGATAAGACGGAACATCTATTTCTATATATTCCAAATTATTTTCTTTACATAAATTAACTCCCTTTTTACAAAAATGTGTCTGATGCATACTAACTCATAATTATACGAAACACCACACTTTTATTCATT
>OGYX01000023.1_pt1 | contig 94200 bp, 99 predicted proteins | sample 1576601 | NCBI WGS metagenome assembly OGYX01 (sample SAMEA3541561, study PRJEB24748) | human gut metagenome | biome: human gut; feature: human-associated habitat; material: faeces | place: China | collected 2012 | reverse complement strand
AAATAAAATGCAGTCTTTGTATTCTTCTTTTGTTTTCATATACTGCTGCATCATAGGTGTTAATTCAGCCACTTTTTTATCTCCTCTTGTGTAATACTTGTGAATTCAGGAATGCCATTGGCAATCTCGAAACTTCGGCATTTTTATATTATAACATCTCATCCTGTTTCATGAAAGCCGAAATTTTAGACAAACAGGAAAAGATTAGTTATCACTACCTGCCACATGTTTATCAAATATCAAAACGGATGATGTAACACTACCAAATGCGGTAATGTGGCATTGGTTCTCTATAGAACCAATGAAGCAGATATCCGGACAGAAGGATACCCATAGTACATAAAAAAGAAAAAATAAGCGCAAAGGGAAGGCAAATCTGCCCCCATAACTGCAATGGCATATCCGAATAATCCCAAACTGCCAGGTGATACCATTTGTTTACGATAATTCCAGTGATAAATTCCATACTCACAACAAAGATCGTACAACGTGTAATCTGTCTTGGCAGAGCATCCTGCCATTCTGTCAGCCGTCCCTGCCATGTAAAAAACTGCATACACAGTCCGCCAAGCATGAACATACTTATATGTGAAAAACCGCGAAACAAGACTTCAATCCCATAATAAATACATCCTCCGACAGCCCATAGTACAAGATATTCACTTATATTTTTTAAATAAATGTTTTTCTTTGATAAGCTATTCTTCATATAAAAACGCCCTCACTATCTGTTCTTACAAAATAGTGTGAGCGTTTTCTACTCGTTTTATCAATATCATCACTGGTATATTTTTCTATACCTGTTCTCCAATATAATAGAAGCCTTTACATTGATCCAGCTTCACATTGACATAATCGCCGATCATAGATGCATCTCCCTGGAAATGAACAAGAATATTATTGCTGAGTCGTCCGGTCACCATATGGTCATCATGGTCACTGACAGATTCAACCAGCACTTCTTGAATGGTTCCTTCGTGTACAGCACATACCTCTGCTGCAATTGTCTGAACTTCTTTCAGGAGACGGTCAAAACGATCTTTTACAACATCCTCCGGAACCTGATCTTCCATTGTGGCAGCAGGCGTTCCGGTTCTCTTGGAGTAGATAAATGTAAACGCACTGTCGTATCGCACTTTTCTTACAATATCTAAAGTTTCCAGGAAGTCCTCTTCTGTCTCACCAGGAAATCCGACAATAATATCTGTTGTCAGAGAGATATCTGGCACAGCGGCACGGATTTTATCTACCAGTTCCAGATACTGTTCTTTTGTATAATGGCGGTTCATCTTCTTTAAAATACGACTGCTTCCGGATTGTACGGGAAGATGAAGGTGTTTACAGATTTTTTTACTCTTACCCATCACTTCGATCAATTCATCAGAAAGATCTTTCGGGTGGGAAGTCATAAAACGGATTCGATGAAGTCCCTCAATCTGCTCGATTTTTTGTAGTAGTTCTGCAAAGGACAACGGTTCTTCCAAGTTCTTTCCGTAAGAATTTACATTTTGTCCAAGAAGCATAACTTCTGTAACACCATCAGCTACAAGACGTTCGATTTCCCGCACAATTGCTTCTGGTTTACGGCTTCTCTCACGTCCTCTTACATATGGCACGATACAGTAACTACAGAAATTATTGCAGCCAAACATAATGTTGACTCCGGATTTAAAGGAATATTTCCTGTCGTTTGGAAGATCTTCGACAATCTTATCAGTATCTTTCCAGATATCAATGACCATGCGGCCACCTTCGTAAACTGCAGTAATTAGTTCCGCAAATTTATAAATGTTATGTGTGCCGAAAATAAGATCTACGAAGCGATAGCTTGTACGAAGTTTTTCTACAACTTCCGGTTCCTGCATCATACAGCCGCACAAGGCAATCTTCATATGTGGATTTTTCTTTTTATGTGACTTTAACTGACCAAGGCGTCCGTAAACTCTTGTATTCGCATTTTCCCGGACAGTACATGTATTAAAGATTACAAAATCCGCCTCTTCTTCAGCCGCTTCTTCGTAGCCTATTTCAAGTAGAATTCCGCGTAATTTTTCCGAATCGCGCGCATTCATCTGACACCCAAAGGTTGTGACGCAGAAAGTCATCGGCCTTCCTGCTTCTTCTGCTTCTTTTCTTACGTATTCTTTCGCTTTTTCTATGAAATAATATTGTCTTTCCGGTTCCTTATGCGGTGCAGGATCAGACAAATTGATTCCTGATGTTATCGTATTCATAATCAATCCCTTTCAACGTATCTGTAATAGATGTTTTCGTGATTTCGCGGTCTTCGCATAGTGCGTCCAGCGATGGATATTTATCTCTGAGTTCTGTATTGATCACGCTAAGAAGCATGACTGGATCTTTTGGTAATTCCATATATAATATTATCCTTCCTGATAAATGTTTGTTTCTGTCACAAGAAGCTGTGGCTTAATATCTTGTTCCTCTGCCGGGACTTCAAATAAGACTTGCATATCAAAAGCCAGTGCTAGTGTATGAAGCTGAGGATGTGACTCCAGATATCGGTCATAATAACCGCCTCCATAGCCGACACGATTGCGGTTTGTATCAAAGGCAACTCCTGGCATGATCATAAGTCCGTCGTCTGCCGATGCAGGTATTCCGGCATCGGGTTCGAGAATACCATAAGCACCAGGTTTTAATTCATCAAAAGAAGTAATTTCATAAAAATCCATTGTTTCGCCGTGAACCTTCGGAACCCAGACAGTTTTTCCGAGTTTCCAGGCTTCCAGCATAAGTGGCCGAGTCCCCACTTCCCCTCCGAAATCTATATAACAATAAATATCTGTTGCTTCCCGGAATACATCCAGTTCGCATGTCTTACGACAGATTTCAGACGTTTGTGACTGCCAGATAATTGGATCCAGTTCTTTGCGTTGCTTACGGATAATCTGCCTAATGGACTTTTTTGTTTCCATATTTTTCACCTAGATTCGTAATACTTCCATCTGCCTCTTTGACAGAAATGTTGTCAAGCTGTCCCCTAAGATTACGGCGGACGCTGTCAATATATTCTTTTCTTAAGATAAGCTGTTCTTTTAATTCTGCATCACTTAATCCGACCTCTTTGGATTTGTGATAGAGTTCATTAATACGGGCAATTTTGCTTTCGTCCATGTGCTTTCGTTCCTTTCTTAATAAAGACGTCATCTATTTATCTTACACTATCCGGAACAAGAAGTCTACAGAAAAATCCAGGATACATTAACTGGAATAATTTTCGAGAAAGCCATAAAGCTCAGCGGTACTTTCAATGTACTTTCCATTTCTGATTTCCTGTCTTAAAAGTTCTGGAAGTTCATCATAATGAATGTCTGTATACTCATAAGGTGTTTTCTTATCGCTGAAATACACAACAATGTATCCGTTCACTTCCATCAGATAATAGCAGTCATTTTTGGAAGCCTTGCTGCCGGTCGTGACAGAAGATGAATCTTCATTTTCCATGGTCTGTTGCTCTTCTAATTTTAGTTTTTCAGCTCTCGCCTTTGCTTTTTGATAACTGAACTGATATGCAAATGTCATGGCGATGATCAGGCATGCACAACAACTTAAAAAGCCAATACTGTACTTACTTTTCATGGAAATATCTCCTTTTTAAGTACAGTATTGACTTTATTATTTACTTCTATTCATGATCCGTGTCATGCAGCATTAAGAACAGCCTAGGAACGGAATAAATGAGCTTTCTTGCATATTTTGACTAACATTGGTCCCTTTGGCATGGAAGATAGCTCTTTTTCTGTTACACCGCCAAGAAGTACAAGCGCAATACCGTAAACTGCAACAGCAACACACAATGCAATGACAGTTGCAATTCTTGTTCCTACGAACAATTCAAATAACAAATGTACAACAAGTGTAACGATCCCCATAATGATCGAGGCAATTGCCGGTATGACAAATGTTTTCTTCTGCTCCTGAACATATCCGATTCGTTCTCTCAATGCGTGTGCATTTAAAATACAGGTAGAAAGAGAAAAAATAATCTTGCTCAAAACAACTGCATAAATGCCCCATTTGAAAACAACCATCATAAGGAACAGGGAGATGATATGTATAACAAGAGAGATGGCGGCACTTTTTACCGGTACCATCATATTATCGAGTCCCTGAAGCACGGCATTCGTTACAGTAGAAAGATTGTAAAATACAACAGAGATTGCTCCCATCTGTAATAATACACCGCCAAGAGTATTATTCTCTGTAAAGAATAATAAATCCAGAAGTGGTTTTGCCAGTACGATAAATCCGGCTGCACATGGAATCGCAATAATCATATTAAAACGCGTAAAAATATCAATCTTTTCATGAACCTGTCTGCGGTTTCCGGTCTTTGCAGTAAGTACAATGCTTGGGATCAAGGAAGATCCAAAGGCACTGGAAATCGCAAGAGGCACATTCATCAGTGTATCGTATTTTCCGGTTACAATACCAAGAAGGGCGGCATATTCGCTTTCCTTATGCCCCTGAATAGACATAATTGTCCCAAACATAGCATTATCTACAACACCACAAAGATTGTAGACCGTTGCGCTTAAAATAACAGGTGCAATCGTTAATAGAAGCACTTTAAAAACTCTCTTATAACTTTCAGTTTTATTTCCACGATCACGCTCCATCTGACGGCGGAATTTCTTCCGGAAAGCTAAAAATAAGAAAAATAAAAATAATAACGCAGCAAGTGCTCCCATCACGGTACCTAGTGTACCGCCAGATGCTGCATAAGCCGCACCATAAGAATCATTATTTTTCTGGGCAGCAACTTCTTTACCAACCTTAAGGAGCATGTAAGCACCGACTACGCTGACAACTGCATTGACAATCTGTTCGATGATCTGGGAAACAGCTGTCGGAATCATGGATCCATTTCCCTGGAAAAATCCACGGAATACACCAAGGATTGCCACGATCAGAATGCACGGAGCCAGTACTCGCAAAGCTAACGTACTCATTTTCATTGCCATCAGATTCGATGCGATAAAATCAGCGCCAAAGAATATGATGGCACCGACGATACCGCCTGCTGCAATTGCAAATGTCATGGCACCCCGAAAGACGCGATATGCATTTTTATATTGTCCTGTTGCAAGTCTTGCAGAGACAAGCTTGGATACTGCAAGGGGCAGACTGTAAGAAGTCAGTGTAAGTGCAATCGCGTAAATCTGAAACGCGACTCCGTAGTAGCCCATACCTTTATCACCCAGTATATTTACGAGGGGAATTCGGTACACTGCTCCGATAATTTTAGTTATGACTCCGGCTATAGCCAGAATGGAACCCTGAACGAGAAAGTTCTTCCCGGTTTCACTTTTGTTTTCACTCATAATTTACTCCATGTTAACGTAATATATTTAGCTCATTTAAAATTTCACGCTGAAGAGTCTCCATTTCAATACGTTCCTCTTCTTCCATATGATCATAACCGGAAAGATGAAGGACCGAGTGTGCAATCAGGAAAGCGTATTCACGTTTGACGGAATGACCGTATTCTTCAGCCTGTGCGATGACTTTTTCTTTGGAAATCACAATATCTCCAAGCAGAAGCTCACCTGTCTCCGGATCGAAGCAGTCTTCTTCGCTTTCAAAATGAGAGAAGTCTCCCGGAGTTTCATATTCCAGCATCGGGAAAGAAAGTACATCTGTTGCACGATCAATGTTACGAAAATCCCGGTTCATCTCATGAATCTCATCGTTCATAGTGAGTAAGAGATTGACCTGAACTTCATATGGACAATGAATATATTCCAATGCGCCATTTATGACTTCACGGGCAAGCGCCTGGCAATCAAAAGGGAGCTTTAATGCTCCTTCTTCTTCATAAAATAATGTCATGATTTTCTCCTTTTCTCTCGGCTGCGATTTCTTGATTTGTTCTGTGTCTTTGTCTCGTATTCTTCGTAAGCTTTTACAATTTTCTGGACAAGCGGATGGCGGACAACATCTTTGCTTGTAAGACGGCATACTCCAATGTCATTGATCTTGCCGACAACACGGACAGCTACATCAAGTCCGGAAGTCTGACCACTTGGCAAATCTTTTTGTGTCTCATCACCGGTAATTACAACTTTTGAGCCAAATCCGATTCTTGTTAAAAACATCTTCATCTGCGCCGGAGTTGTGTTCTGAGCCTCGTCCAGAATGATAAATGCATTGTCTAATGTACGACCACGCATGTATGCAAGTGGTGCAACTTCAATTAGTCCTTTTTCAGAATTTTTTAAAAAGCTTTCTGCTCCCATAATCTGATAAAGAGCATCATAAAGCGGACGCAGATAAGGATCAATCTTGCTTTGCAGATCTCCCGGAAGAAATCCAAGCTTTTCTCCCGCCTCAATGGCAGGCCTTGTCAGAATGATTCTACCAACTTCATTATTTTTAAATGCAGTGATTGCCATAGCCATGGCCAGGTATGTCTTTCCTGTTCCGGCAGGACCTAGTCCAAAGACAATCATTTTTTCCCGAATTTCATCTACATACTGTTTTTGCCCAAGTGTCTTTGGTTTTATCGGCTTCCCCTGTAAGGTGTGACAGATAATATCTTTATCAATTTCCAAGACATTATCTTCACTGTCTTCCATGACAAGAGCCAGCGTATAATTCACATTTTGTTCTGAAATCGTGTTACCTCGACGGGATAATTCAAGAAGCTGTGAGAGTACATTTCTTGCGCGCTCTACAGCATTGCTGTCCCCCATGATCTTGACAACACCATCTCTGGAAATCAGTGTCACATGAAGGGAGCGCTCAATCTTTTTTGCAAAAGCATCAAATTGCCCGAATACATTTGCTTCATGCTCAGCCGGGATTTCAAGAACAGTTTCCATAATTCCCATATATCTTATTCTCCTAATTGTTCAATTTGTTCTTCCGGATCATTCGGAAGCTGCGGAATCTCAGATTGTCGGGACTGTCCGGTATTGCAGATGATGGTCAGTGTACCAGATATAGATCCCTCTTTTGACCCTGTGTCTATTTTAACATCATTCTGAATAATTTCTACCCCCTTTTTATCTAAATCTTCACAATATCTTAAGAAATATCTGTTCAATTTGTCTTGAAGCTGTTGATCTGTATATTTTTTCATAACAGGTTTATAAGGGGTCAGACCTACAACGCCGATATATACCGGCAGATAAAAATGATCTAGAAGTTTCAGCCGTGACTCCATTGTGCTTTTTGAATAGTGTTCATACGGAGACCAGATGAAAAATGGTGACAGACGATATTTACCAATGCGAAAATACAGATAGAACAAACGGGGGAACTTTACACTTGTTTTTTTTATGTATTTTCTGGGCAAAGTATTCTCGTAATGAATCTGAGTCTGGATGAAAATATCAGCATCTGAATGACAGGACTCATATCCTGTGATCTCTTTTGCATCATTAAGAATAGGAATCTGACCGGAAACAAGAATATCACCGGGATTTACAGATGTTCCCTCCCGTACCATAGGAATACCTTTTCGAGTGATAATGCGTACAATAGTCCCTGTGCAATCTGAAACAAGGTCCGTCCCAGCATCAGAATTTGGATATATATCCTCTTTTATATCTGTTTTATTATCTATTTTAGCATCTTCGTTTTCTTTGATTTGAATGATCAGTCTGGTTCCCTCTATAGATGCAGATACCCAGATGATGTCGTCAAATCCTTTCCGAATATCTTTTACAATACGGTCGCAATCAATGTTTCCGCGACGTATGCCGGTATTCACATGATTCTCCTTTAGAAATGTTCTTATGACTTCTTCGGTCTGTGTATGTGTGCCAAGGATTTCAATATCCCAGATATAACCAGACATTATCAATAGCAAAACGGTGGCAGCAAATATGCCAGCAAAGAAAAGCTTGCGTCTTCGATGGTCAAACAGATAAAAAGGAAGTCCATATTTTTTTACAATCGTAATTTTTGTGGAAGTTTTATGAGAAATGTGACGCAGCTTTTTGAAATCTTTTACCCATAGATTCATTTCGTAAGAGCCATCGCTGGCTGATAAATCCCAGATTTTTATTTTTCGGTAATTGCATGCGTTAATAAAACGTTCCATACGATGACCGGTAATCCGGATTCTTACATATCCGCGAATATATTGATATATTTTTAAAAGCAATGAATGAATCCTCCACCTTATGTCTGATATTCAATATTCTGAATTTTCCCCGTAATTTTCATATCATCATTTGTATAAGAATCAACTTGAAGGTGCTTTCCGGTAATTCGTATCTGACCGATTTTTGTCTGAACTCTAACGAGTTGATCTGTATATTCAATCAGTCCCCGATAATTTTCAATTCGCATTTCAGAATGTCCCAGAATTTCAACATTAGGCATTCCAAGAACAACATCTTCTGGAAATTTGGATGCTTTGGCAGCTTTTCTTTTGCTATTTTCCAAATCTATACTCATAAAACTCCATTTTTCAGTTTATGAAAATATCGTTTGTAATAATGTATGAATGAAGGTATGTCTTTCATTACTGAAGTAAAAAAGAAACACACAGCTTTAAAATATCATAAGCTATATGTTTCTTTTATCAAATTATAAATTGGTATTATTTAAAATGCTCCAAGACGTTTTCTGGCATTCTCTACACGCTCGGCAGTCGGAGGATCAATTCCTTCTAATGGATACTCCATACCAAGTTCTTTCCATTTGTATGCACCAAGTGTATGATATGGTAGAATTTCTACGCGTTCTACATTATGAAGAGTCAGAATGAATTCATGCAGTCTGTCCAGATATTCATCTTTGTCGTTGCGCTTAGGAACAAGAACATGTCTGATCCAGACAGGCTTCTTCATGTCAGACAGATAAGTTGCCAGATCTAAGATGTTTTTATTCGTATGCCCTGTCAGACGTATATGCTCCTTTTCATCAATGTGTTTGATGTCAAGCAAAATGAGATCTGTATATTGCATTAATTCATTAAATTTGCTAAAGAAAGGTTCTTCTCTTGTGAAAGGATTACCACTTGTATCTAGTGTTGTATGAATTCCATTTTCCTTTGCTTTTTTAAAAAGTTCAGTCAGAAAATCAATTTGAAGAAGCGGTTCACCACCACTGACAGTAATGCCACCTTCATCCCCCCAGTAAGAACGATATCTGAGGGCTTTTTTGATCAGGTCATCCGTAGAAGTCAGTGTACCCGTTTTCATATTCCATGTATCCGGGTTATGACAGAACTGACAACGCATGGGACATCCTGCAGTAAAAATGACAAAGCGAACTCCTGGTCCATCTACAGAACCAAAACTTTCTGTGGAATGAATGTATCCTTCCATAATAACAATCTCCTATCTATATATTTTTAAAAATGTATTTTCAATAATGGTTTATTATTTTGAGAATTTACATAATTAATTATAAGACCCCGCGAAGAGCATTGTCAAACACGAGGTCTTATATGTGTGAAAATTACATTTCTTTATGGCATGTTCTGGAAATTACATCTAACTGCTGCTCGCGAGTCAGGTCGATGAATTTTACAGCGTATCCAGATACACGGATTGTAAAGTTTGCGTACTCTGGTTTCTCTGGATGCTCCATAGCATCGATCAGTTTCTCTGTGCCAAATACATTGACATTCAGATGATGAGCTCCCTGATCAAAGTATCCATCTAATACGTGTGCAAGATTTACACTTCTCTCTTCATCATTGTGTCCAAGTGCTCCTGGGCTGATTGTCTGTGTATTAGAAATTCCATCTAATGCAAGTTCATATGGAAGCTTAGCAACAGAGTTCAAGGAAGCAAGAAGTCCTGCTTTTTCTGCACCGTATGATGGGTTAGCTCCTGGAGATAATGGCTCTCCTGCTTTTCTTCCATCTGGAAGAGATCCTGTAGCCTTACCATATACAACGTTTGATGTAATTGTAAGGATAGATGTTGTCGGTGTAGACTCTCTGTAAGTATGGCATTTGCTTAATTTGTGCATAAATTTCTTCAGAAGCCAGATTGCAATGTCATCTGCACGGTCATCATCATTACCATATCTTGGGAAGTCTCCCTCAATTTCAAAGTCAACGGCAATTCCGTCCTCGTCACGGATTGGTTTAACCTTTGCGTATTTGATAGCGCTTAAGGAATCTACTACATGTGAGAATCCTGCGATACCTGTAGCGAATGAACGTTTTACATCTGTGTCGATGAGGGACATCTGCGCTGCTTCATAGTAATATTTATCATGCATGTAGTGGATCATGTTCAGTGTATCAACATACAACTTGGACAACCACTCCATCATCTCGTCATATTTAGCAAGTACTTCATCGATGTCAAGGTACTCAGATGTGATTGGCTGATAGTTTGGTCCAACCTGTGCTTTTGTCTTCTCATCAACACCACCGTTGATTGCGTACATTAAGCATTTTGCAAGGTTTGCACGAGCTCCGAAGAACTGCATCTCTTTACCAGTCTCTGTGGCAGATACGCAGCAGCAGATGCTGTAGTCATCACCCCATACCGGACGCATTACATCGTCATTTTCATACTGGATAGAACTTGTCTCAACAGAAATGCGAGCAGCAAATTTCTTGAAGTTCTCTGGCAGTCTTGAAGAATAAAGAACTGTTAAGTTCGGCTCTGGAGAAGGACCCATGTTCTTTAATGTGTGAAGGAAACGATAATCGTTCTTTGTTACCATAGAACGTCCATCTTGTCCAAGTCCGGCTACTTCCAGAGTTGCCCATGTAGGATCTCCTGAGAACAGTTCATTGTAAGAAGGAATTCTTGCGAATTTAACCATACGAAACTTCATTACAAGGTGATCAATTAATTCCTGAGCTTCTTTCTCTGTAAGCTTACCGTTTTTAATATCACGATCAATATATATATCAAGGAAAGTAGACACACGTCCAACACTCATAGCAGCACCGTTCTGAGTCTTGATTGCTGCAAGATAACCAAAGTATAACCACTGTACAGCCTCTTTTGCATCTTTTGCAGGCTGTGAAATGTCATAACCGTAAGCAGCAGCCATTTCTTTCATATCACGAAGTGCTCTCATCTGATCAGCAAGCTCTTCACGAAGACGGAAGTCTGTACCTTTCATGCCGTGTCTTGCGTAACGCTCAAAATCATACTGTTTTTTCTCAAGAAGAAAATCAATTCCGTACAGAGCTACACGACGATAATCACCAACGATACGTCCACGTCCGTAAGTATCCGGAAGTCCTGTAATGATTTTGTTATGACGAGCTTTTTTCATCTCTGGTGTGTAGATATCGAAAACTCCCTGGTTGTGTGTTTTATGATATTTAGTAAAGATTTCATGAAGTTTTGGGTTTGGCTCATATCCATAAGTTGTACAAGCCTGCTCTGCCATCTTAATTCCACCGTAAGGCATGAATGCTCTCTTAAGAGGCTTGTCTGTCTGAAGACCTACAACCTGCTCAAGGTCTTTCATACTCTCATCGATATACCCTGGGCCATATGCTGTCAGTCCGGATACTACATCTGTTTCCATATCAAGAACGCCACCTTTTGCACGCTCTTCTTTCTGAAGCTCCTGAAGTCTTCCCCACAATTTGTTGGTTGCTTCAGTTGGTCCTTCCAGGAAAGAGTCATCTCCTTCATATGGAGTGTAGTTATCCTGGATAAAACTTCTAACATCTACAGAATGCGTCCAGTTTCTTCCTTTAAATCCTGCCCACTGTTCGTACTGTGCCATATCTTTACGTCTCCTTTTCCTAAATATGTATTTCTTTTTACGGGCACAGTATAGCATCGGATTTTTTCGATTGCAAGTATTTAAATGAGTACAATTAATCAAAAAGCGCTTGTACTTGATTTTGTGCAATTTCACTGAGAAATTGCATTTTAGAGAGTACAATTCATGTGTTTTGTATGTAATTTTATACAAGAAATATTTGTTAAACTATTGACAAATTAAAATAAAAGTAATACGGCTATCCTCAAAATATATGATATCATAATTTAGATTTTTCCCTGATATCTGCATATGTAAATGATAAAAATGCTGTTCAGGTATAAGAAAAAGAAGCATGAAACACCTTAAATGGATTCTCATACTTCTTTTTTTCTTACGACAAATACCTTTTTAATAGTATCATAACTTTAAACTCGTATTCTTGCCGCTGCATCATCGCTAATTGCGATTCTTTTGTGTTTGTTCCCGATAATCAGACCACCATTGAACTTTTCAAAGACCCGGATTTCACTGCCCTCCTGAATCTGACAGTTACGGATGATATTCAAAACCTCCGGGAGACCGAACATCCATTTGATGGTATATACTTTACCGGGTGCTGCTGTTGACAAAGCCTGCATACTCGCACCTTCTTTGCTTTTTTCTTATTGTAGACCGAGGAATAAATGTTAGTCAACAGCAACACTATGCATACTATTTATCATCTCTTCTTTTTCTTCTCTTCAGTGCAAATCCACCTGCTCCAAGGGAAGATACTGCCAGTGTCAGCCAGCCAAATACAGATGCCGGATCTCCTGTCTTAACTTTTCCACTTGTTTTTTTCGTATCAGTTCCAGAAGTATTCTTCAGTTCAGATGTCTGTGCTGCCGGAGTCTTTTTCTCCTCAGCGGAACCTGCTTTTACAAGTGCACTGATAGCTTTGTTCAGATTTTCTGTTGCAGCATCTACAGTTGCCTGATCCTTCTTCTCATTTAATGCAGCTTTTGCAGCACTAAGTGCATTCTGAAGTTCTTTCCAACTGTCTGCTGTATAGTCAGCTTCTTTTAAGTCTTCTGCTGCTTTGATTGCTTTTTCAAGTGAAGTTGTAGAAACTACATTCGGGTCAACAGGTATTTCAACTTCCGTAAGAGCATTGATAGCTGCATTCAGATTATCCATAGCAGCATCTACATCGGACTGAAGAAGTGTATTTTCACTTGTTGTTAATGCTTTTGCAGCTGCTAATGCATCTGTGTAAGCTTTCCAGCTGTCAGCTGTATAATCTGCTTCATTGTAATTGGAACCTTCTGCTCTTCCGATTGCTTCATTTAATTTTGTAAGATCAGCCTCTTTTTGTACAAGTCTGTCAAGTGCATCTGTCATATGCTGGAGCTGAGTTTTAACTTCCGCACTTAATAAAGAATCTTTTTTTAACAATTCTTCCGATTCTGTCAGCTCCGTTTCCATAGAACTCCAACTGTCAGCTGTATAATTTACTTTATTCAATCCTTTCGCTTCGTCTACTTTTGCCTGTAATGCATCAATATCTTTCTGATCAGCCGCTTTTGGCTGTGCAATATTCTCTTCTCCTACCTGGAATGTATAAGTATAGTCTTCATATCCAAGTGCGTATATAGTCAGACTCCAGTAACCGGTCCCATCTGTTCCTGACGGGAGCTGGCAGCGGACGGAATCTGTCAGACCAAGCTGGATTCCCATGGATTTATGCATCCAGTTATCAGCAGCAAATTTAGTACCATAGCTTGCTTTAGCATTAGTGTAAGTTGCATCATCTCCATAATAAGTCCATTTTACTGCCTGCATATTAGCGCCAAGGTCACCATAATCTCCATTGAAATCAACACGAAGAAATTCTCCGAAGCTTCCATCTCCTTCTTTTACTGTCGGTTCAAGGTCTGTTGCAGTTTTTAACTGACTGTCTTTCAATCCGGAATAGGTACCGGCAGTTCTTTCGCCAAATGAGAATGTTCCATCCGCATTTTTTGTAGCTGTTTTTAAACCATTTGTATTTTCTGTCACATCAGCGGTTACTGTATAAGACTTAAGATTTACTTCACCGTATCCACCTGCTAATGTGCCATCTTTTTCTACAATAGTATATTTTTCTTTGAAAGCTTTATAATCAGAAGTCTTTACTTTTACCGGAACATATTTCAGTCCTGTAACTTTGTGATCTTTTATGTTTGCTTTCACATTTGCAAATGCAACTTCCTGACCGTCTGTTGTTACAAAAGTATCTTTATCTTTCCAGTATGCCAGGCTATAAGTATTTCCATCTTTTGTCTCAATCACATCTGTGCACTGGAAACTTCCTCTATGAAGTCCGTGATTTGTAGTTGCTCTTGTTACAACGTCAAAAGCTCCTTTATCTGTCTCTCCACGGGAATCCAGCTCTTCGGAAGATTCGGTACTTCCGGCAGCAAGTACGCCTTCTGATGCCCAGTATTCAGACCAGCTAAGACCCGCATACACATAAGTATACTCACTGTCTGTAACGGGTACTTGATATGTAAATGTATACTCTTTATATCCATCTTCTATGACGGTAATTGTAAAAGCATCTCCTGGTTTTGCATCTTTGAAGGCAGCTTGCGTAGTATCTAAGGTTCCGTCTTCCTTAATTAGTTTCACAGCTCCTCTTCCACTTGCTGCATAGGACCTTCCATTCACAGTTACAGACTGGATTGATTTCAGATAAGTCTTAAAATCTTCATCGGATGCAGCATCTGTTTTTTCTAATGCCGGTGCATCGTTATTTTCATTATACTGAGCCGGAACAGCTTCTGTATACATATTAAATGTAGTAGAGATATCGGCATATTTTCCGGATTTATCTTTTAATGTAAGTGTATATCTTCCCTTTTTAGGCTTGCTGTTAAAAACAAGCGTTCTTGTAACATTTCCTTTTGCATCAGTTGTCACATTTACAGTATAAGAATCTTTAGCAACAACCGTTTTGTCTGAATCTGTTAATTCATATTCCTCCTGAAAATCCTCTGGAAGATTTGTAACTGTAACAGAACTCTGAATATTTTCCACATCTATAGAAGCATCAGCAGCTGAAACTTTACCATCAAATTTTACTGGTACTTTCTGATCCACTGGAATTTCATAAATGCCGGCATCTGTATAATAAGTAACTTTGTCAATAGTCTGTCCCATCATAGATTTGTACGGCTCATAGGAAAGAGTGCATCCATGTGCTGTTGTCACAAAGCCAGTACTCCATGCAAGCTTAGATTTTTTCCAGATATTTTCTACCTGGCGAAGACCGTAATTTCCACCTTCCTTTGTACCGATCACAACACCATAAACTGTGTTAATAGATTCCGGCAGATTATCGAACTTCAACTGATAATCTCCATATTTTGTATTTGTAGTAAATTCAGACGTTACATTAGACAGTGTTGTCTTAGAAGCACCTTTCACTTCACCAAATGACAATGTTCCATCTGCATTTACAGTTGCCTCTTTATAATAAGATGGCGCCTTGGATAAAATATAATAAGAATAGGAAGCACTTTCAAATAAAGCATCCTTTCCTTTATACTCTGTTGTACTTGTCTTTCCTTTATTCGTTATAGTAATAGAAACAGAGCTTTTATCGGTAATCTGAGTATAATTTTTCAGAGCCTCCAGATTGCTGATCTTAACCGGGAATGTAATACCTGTAATGTCACTTCCATTCGGATCAACGTGATATGAGCCTGCTGCAAGGCCTGAATTTCTTGTTTTGTTTAATGTTGCTGAAGATACACTATCAACGTTTGTTACTCCATCTGACTCATAAAATGCAGCATAGGGAATGTTCATAAGAACATAACTTTCTGTTGTAACTTCAGCTTTTTTTAGTCCCTGAATCGCAGTATTCAAATCAGAAGCAGCTGTATCCACAGCATCCTGGGATTTCTTTTCAGAAAGTGCTGTTTTTGCAGATGCAAGTGCTGTTTTTAATGCACTCCAGGAATCTGCTGTATAGTCACTTTCAGTTAATGCCTCGGCACTTTTAATAAATGCTTCCAGGGATGTTGTGTCCACAGTCACTGCTACGCTCGCCTCAGGAGCTGACTGGATGGCTTCTAACGCAGCTTCTTTAATTGCCTTAGAAGTTCTGGTTGCACTAGATACAGTATCCCAGCTGTTAATGGAATCTTCTGTTGCGTCTGTGCCTGCTAATTTTGTTTTAATTCCTTTCGACTTGTTATAAGCCTTGTTGAAATATGAATCATTTCCAGAATCATATCCGTTTTTCGGTGATACAAAAATATCTTTCAGCTTACCATCTTCTACAGATAAAGTGACCTCAACATCATATTCATTCCAATTATCATCGACATCCTCTTCTGTTTTTGTAACGTGTGCTGTTTTTGTGTAGGTTCCGTCTGCAGCCACTTGATTCTTTGTAACAGCAAGTGCAGGTACTGCAGGGCAGATACTTGCTGCCATGGAAGCAGCCATCATAATAGTAATTACTTTGGTTTCGACATTTTTCTTCTTCATTGTCTCCTCCTTAAAATTAGTTATTGATAAAATTTATTAATAGTTAGAAACATCTAACCCTTAATCAAAAAAATTAGGCTTCAGGATTTTCAATATTCGTTCAGATACAATTCCAATCAATAAGCCTGTAATGGTTCCGGCAATCAGAAGCGTCGGGAAGTAATAAAAGATATGGAAATTACTTATTACAAGTGAAGCCGCTATTAACTGGCCGATATTGTGTGTAATTCCACCACCGATACTTATCACTAATACAGATAAGTTTGTTTTCTTTTTCATTAATATCATAATCAGATAGCTGAGCATTCCACCGGTAAGACTGTAGATCAAGGACATGCCATTTCCAAATAACAGCCCCATCAGTAAAATACGGGTCACGGAAATAATTAATACATCTTTTTCATTCAGATAATATAATCCCGCTACGATCACCAGATTCGCAAGTCCCAGTTTCATTCCGGGCACTCCGAAATTAATCGGCAAAATCGCTTCAACATAGCTGAATATCATCGCAAGTGCTGTAAAGACTGCACAGTAAGATATTTTTTGACTTCTTGTCATTCTCTTTTCACCCCATTTCGTTGAAGGATTAATTTGATACAATATCTATTTCCTCAGATGTCTCATTTTCAGAAGCATTCGATATTTCTACGACCAGTTTGTGTGGCAGGCAGACCAGAGTCTGGTGACTATGGCTGATATGTCCCTGCTCCATACAGTAGCCGTCCGGACAGTCAGCCTCTTCCATCCAGACTTCATGATTCTGAATCCGGACTATATTCATTCCGGATTCATTTTTAATCTGTATGGTTTTGTCCTGATCGAGGCTAAAGGTGCCATATACTTTATGATTCACCGTGACCGTTACTGTATTCCCACTGCTTCCATATGCTTTCTGGATTCCCAAAAGCGCTACGGCAAGAAGTAAAACACTGATAATGAGTATAAAATCTTTTTTTCTGTTTACAGTTATTTTCATTTTTCTTCTCCAGATGGATTCTTCATAGTGTCAGAATAAATCATCAAATAATTCTCTAGATTCCAAGCCAGATAAATATGCCGAGTAACAATAATGCCCTGAGTACAGTAAATATAATTTCGTTTCCGCGTAGAGTTATCTTTCTGAAGTGGTCATTTACGGCACAGTGTACATTACTTTTCGGGCAGACATCCATACATTTCTGACATTGAAAACAATCAGCGCTGATTTCCCAGGAGCCATTATCCGGGAGCTGTATATCTGAAGGACATTTCCGTGTACATCCACTGCATTTTGGAATGCAAGAACTGCGGTCTCTTCTAAGTAAAAAAATCGGCAGTACCGGAAGCAGGGAAAAGATTGCTCCCATTGGGCATAAAAATCTGCAAAAAAAGCGTTCTTGTACACACATGCCAACCAAGATCAGTAATAAAATAATCAGTCCCGGTATATAGTTTGCGAGTTTTAGATTACCTGCATGGATCATGGAAAATACATCCCACGGGCTTGTTCCCTGTGCTTTGGAATAAATTCCGGCATAGCACATCAACACAATCATGAGCAATATCAAATATTTGCATACAGATAAGCGAGTACTTATCTTCTGGCTGAGAACAACCGGTTTTTTCTTAAGCTTTTTGCAGCACCAGACATACCCTGCGTGTACTGCATCTCCCAATGTGCCAAATGCACAGGCAAAGCCACAGAAGAATCTTCCGAAAATAATCGTATAACCACAGAGGACGATCAGAACTGTAACAAAGGATGATACTGAAACCATTTCCCCCGCACCAATCTGGGTGAAAATATACTTAATTCCTGCAAAGGCCGCAGTATATGCAGAAGGAAACAATAAAAAGAAGAAAAGTTGTATTCCTGTCCGTAACCATATATGTATTTTTTTTACTTGTTTTATTGTAAATCTATCTGTCAGATATTTTTCTAATATATTCACATTAATTTCCTGCCTTTTGTAATGCATCTGCGACTGCATCCTTGATTCCTGTTGAGCTGAATGTTGCACCACTCATTACGTCAACTTCCGGTGTCTGGGCATCCAGAATTTTTGAGATGACACCTTTTGCAGTTTCCAAATAGGTTCCGTCTTCATTTTCAGCACTGATAATTTCTACATCTTTCATCTGACCATTTTCAATTGCTACCTTCACATCAATAGGTCCGCCAAATCCAGTGCCTTCTCCTTCATAGGTGCCATCTGTATAAGAATTCGGTGACTGTCCAGTATTCGCTGTATCTTCATCCAGCGATGCCTGAAGTTTTGCAATCTGTTCATCCTTTGCACGGACATTTAACACTTCATTGTAGCCGAATAGCATCAGTACAATCACGGCAAGTGAACCGGCTCGTATAATAAAATTTTTCATTATTTTTTTGCCCCTTCCAACGCATTTTTGCAAGCTTCCATAATGGCATTCGAAGAACAGGTCGCGCGAGATACTACGTCAATGTTGTCCGCAACACCAGAATTCAAAATCTGGTCTACTACACCGGTCGTTCCGCTTTTACCATAAGCAGCTTTCTGAATATAGGACTGATTATCACTGGCACCATCACCTTGAATATCTGTGATTGCGACAATTTTATCGTTTCGTACAGTAATCTTTAGTGTAAGATTATATGGTTCAAAATCCGCATCATCATCCGGCGCACAAAGAGATCGTCCTTCGTAAATACCATTGTTATAAACAACGCCTTCGTCTTCTTTTCCGTCTTTCTTCTCCAGCAGACGTATAGCCTGATTCAGATTTTGAAATGCCTGATCAACTGTTGTCTGATCCGGCTCAGATGCCAGCACTGCTTTAGCATCCTGGATACGAACCGTAAGGACAGCCCATGTGCTTTCTGTATATTGCTCTTCCTGAAGTACTTCTGCTTCCTCCAGTGCTTTTTCTAATGCAGTAGTGTCCGGTTTTGTATCTGCGTTTTCACCGTTTGTGACTTTCTCTGCCTCTTTCAGGGCATTTTTTACGGCACCGATCAAGCCGTTGGAACTGTAAGTTGCACCAGATACAATGTCTACATCAGTGCTCTGCTGCTTCATAATATTTTTAACAACTGTCATTGCACGGTTAAAGAAATCTGCATCATCATTTTTCTCCGTTACAAGAATCGCCTTTATAGTGTGATTCTGTATTACGACTGCAACCTTTACATCGCCACTGTAGCCTTCGGCAGATCCATAATAAATCCCTTCGTTATACGGAATCGTACCTGTGATTCCGTCGGTATTGATATCCGTCGTGCTGTTGGTATCTAAGTTTGATGATGTATCTGCCAGGTTGATTGCAGCCTGCTTTAGCGCATCTCTCACTGCTTGAATCAATCCGGATGAGCTGTAGGTCGCGCCAGATACTGTGTCAACATTGGTTGTCTGCCCGGCTATGATCTTATCCAGAAGCACGGCAGCTTTTTTTATGTACTCACTGCCGTCTTTTGTTTCTACGATTTCAATTGCATTTATCTTTCCACCGGAAATGGTCACTTTTACTTTCAGTGTTCCACCAAATCCGGTCCCAGTTCCGTAATAAGTTCCGTCCTTATATGCAGCCGCATCCGTTACTGTTTCTACTGTTTTCGAACTTCCTTCTGCTGCCTGATTGCCGGATTGAGATTGCCCGGTTTCACCGCTGTCTTCTTCTCCGGTCAGCGCATTTTTTACAGCACTTATAATTCCATTCGAACTATATGTGGCGCCTGAAACAACATCCACATCCAGAGATTGTTTTTCAATAATCCGGTCAATCACTGCTTTCGCCCGGTTAAAAAATGCAGCATCATCAGAAGAACTCAATATGTCAATGGAAACAATTTCTTTATCTTGAATCTGAACTGCGACCGTAATCTCTCCTGCATAACCGGTTCCGGTTCCTTTGTATACACCGTCCGGAAGATTAAAAGAGCCTTTTACTGTCTCAGTTCCATTCTCTGTCTGATCAGCCTGTTCTTCATTTACAGTTTCCTTTGCCTGCACTTCATAAGTCGGAGGTGTATAATTTCCGAGCGTAGTTCCAACACAGGCTGCTACCAGTACAATAGAAGCAGCCGGAGCATATTCTTTTATTTTCTTCATGATTTTTTCTTTTTCCATAATCATTCCCTTTACTTTTCAGATTATTTTTTGACAATATTCGTAGTCAGATCAGAACTGAATACATCTGCAATTCCCTCTGACACGTATAACTCATTGTCATCTGTCATAAGAATCATATCGAATTTATCGCTGTGTTCTTTCCAGAAATCACAGGCTTTTTCTTTTCCCATTATGAATAATGATGTTGATAATCCATCTGCAAGGGTTCCGTCATCACTTACAATCGTTACTGATTTAAGTCCGCTTCTGGCAGGATACCCTGTTGCAGGATCAATGATATGATGATAGGTCGTACCATTTTCCTCAAAATATCTTTCATATCCCCCAGAAGTAATGACCGCCTTGTCTTTTGCTTCCAGAACTCCAAGATAGTCATTCGTATCATCCGGACTTTGCACTGCAATACGCCAGGATGAACCATCTGGTTTTGCTCCTAAAAGCTGAACATTTCCGCCAAGACTAACCATACCGCTGGTAACTTTGCATTTTTTGTATATATCCATGATTTTGGATGAAGTATATCCTTTTGCAATCCCACCGAAATCAATCTTTACATCGTCAGGAAGAGTTACTTTTTTCTCATCTTTGTTATATTGAATCCGAGATGCATCTACATTTTTAAGAAGTTCTGTTAATTCTGCATCTGATGGAATTCTATAATTCTGTGTTGTAAATCCCCATGCATCCATAACTGGATAAATTGTAATGTCAAACACGCCGTCAGTATCTGTATACAATTTTTCTGATTCATCTAACAGTATTTCTGTATCTTCTGAAATCGTTCCAGTTCCGTTTTGATTCAACGCATATATTTCACTGTTTTCATCTCCTGTTGATAACAATGCATCCAGGCGTTCAATCTCAGCTTCTGCTTCATTAAGTGCCTCATCCGCATTATTGCCATAAGCAGTCAATGTCATATAAGTATCCATTGCAAAGACATCTCTGCTTTGTGGCTCATCATTATTCGCAGTCGGATTTTCTGAAGTATCATTTGTCGTATCGGTTGTTTTTGAATTACAGGAAGTTAAGGTAAGACAGACTAACGTAAATATAATCAGTTTCTTTATTTGTTTCATATGGATTACATCCTATTCTTCTTTTATTATTTTAAAATAGTTAGCAGTTTCTAACACGCAAGAAATATAACATGTGATGAAAAGATGCGTCAAGAAAAAAGCAATCAATTGAGAACATTTCTCAATTGATTGCTTTTTTCGTTGTTTTTTTTATTTTGCTTTATTCTCCAAAATACAGTATTTAATCATATTTGCATAACTGGTCTCCTTTATACAAAAAAGAGACCACAACAATCAATGGTCACGGTCTCTCCTAACATGGATTTTATATTGCATGAAGTCCTTTTAAAGAAATGTCAAGAATCGGTGCGGAATGTGTCAGTGCTCCACTGGAAATATAATCTACACCTAGTCCGGTCAGTTTTTCGATATTTTCCTTTGTTACATTACCGGAACATTCCGTTTCTGCACGTCCGTCTATAATTTGAAGTGCTTCCTTCATCTCGTCATAAGACATATTATCTAGCATAATGATATCTGCGCCTGCTTCTACAGCTTCCTTTACCATATCCAGATTCTCGACTTCAACTTCTATCTTACGAACGAAAGGTGCATAGTCTTTTGCCATCTGCACAGCCTTTGTTACGCTTCCGGCTGCACCAATATGATTATCCTTCAAAAGGACGCCATCAGATAGATTATAGCGGTGATTATATCCGCCTCCGACGCAAACTGCATATTTTTCGAAAATACGCATATTCGGAGTTGTTTTTCTTGTATCCAAAAGTTTTGTTTTAGTTCCGACAAGCAATTTTGCAACAGTATTCGTGTATGTGGCAATTCCGCTCATACGTTGAAGATAATTTAAAGCTACCCTTTCTCCAGACAACAGAACTCGAATATCTCCGGTCACTACAGCAAGAAGCTCTCCCACTTTTACTTCATCACCGTCTTTTTTATAAAATTGTACCTTTGTTTTTTCGTCTAAAAGTTCAAAAACACGCTGGAACACATCCAGACCGGCTATGATTCCATCTTGTTTGCAGATCAGGTTAACTTCTCCTTGAACAGCTTCTTTCATGACTGAATTTGTGGTTACATCTTCGCTTGATATATCTTCTCTTAAGGCTTCTTCGATGAGATGGTCAGCCTGTAGTTTCATCGTAATTGTATTCATGACTCTTTGAAAATCTCCTTTTTTATAGCATTTTATTACTGTTTTATGCGGTTGCCTTATTCATCTGTTTTCCAGACATGATTTTCCTGGCAGCTCTTTTAGCAAATACAAGACTCTCCAAAAGAGAATTGCTTGCAAGTCGGTTCTTTCCATGAACACCGTTGCAACTTGTCTCTCCTACTGCATATAAATTTGGCATAGAGGTATGACTATCGGAGTCAACCCAGATTCCCCCCATAAAGTAATGCTGAGCCGGAACGACTGGAATCCACTCTTTTGTCGCATCATAACCTTCTTCCAGGCAATGCTGGTAGATATTCGGAAAATGACTTAGGATTATTTCCTTTGAAATCTTTTCTAATGACAGCCACACATGATCTGTCCCATCCTTCTTCATCTGTTCCTGAATGGCTTTTGTGACAACATCTCTTGGGAGCAGTTCATCTACAAATCGATTTCCATTTTTATCATACAGCAGAGCACCTTCCCCACGCACAGATTCGGAAATCAAAAATCTGCGCCCCGGTTTTTTAGAATAAAGTGTTGTTGGATGAATCTGTACATAATCTAAATGTTCTAGCCGGATCCCATGTTTTTTGGAAATATCAAGTGCATCTCCGGTAAGATGCGGGAAATTTGTGGAATGCTGATAACGACCTCCAATTCCACCGCTTGCAAAAATAGTCTGATCAGCGTGGATATAAATCTTTTTATGATCAGATGTTTCAGCCTCAATCCCGGCACATGCCCCTTTGGAAATAAGGATGTCAGTCATCGTCATATATTCCATAATCTGGATATTTTTACGTGTCTTTATCTGTGCAAGAAGCTTACTTGTGATTTCTTTACCAGTAATATCTTCATGAAACAGAATTCGAGGTCTGGAATGGGCGCCTTCTCTTGTGTACAGAAGTTTACCATCTTCCTTTGCAAAATCCACACCATACCCGATCAGATCATGAATTACATCCTGTGAACCACGGATCATAATATCTACAGACTCTTTCCTGTTTTCATAATGACCAGCCCGCATTGTGTCTTCGAAATAACTGTCATAATCATCGTCATCATGTAACACACAGATTCCTCCTTGTGCAAGAAATGAATCGCTGCTTTCAAGATCTGATTTTGTAATCATAATAATGGATAAATCTTCGGACAGATTCAAGGCTGAAAAGCAGCCGCCTACGCCTGTGCCGACAATGACCACATCGGCCTGCAAATTATTTTCCTTACTATTACTTACATTTTTCATATTATCTATTTGATTCATATTCAAATGCCTACTTTCCAAGCTCTAACATACGTTCCAGAGGTTTTTTTGAATTTTCACGAAGGCTGTCCCTGACATGAACTTCGTTCTTGCCGGTCTTTAATACATGAAGCACTTTTTCCAAAGTATTCTTTTTCATGTTCGGACATACCGGAACAGTCTTCGGATAGTAAAAATGTTTATCCGGATTATTCTGAACGAGTTTATAGTGTACGCCCTCTTCTGTACAGATGATAAATTCATTACATGGACTTTCCGTTGCATATTTAATAATTCCTGAAGTACTTCCTATATAATCGGATAATTTTAATACTTCTGTATTACATTCCGGGTGAGATAACACCAGTGCATCCGGGTGTTCTTCTTTTGCTTCGCGGACTTCATCAGCTTCCATACGCTCATGTGTCGGACAGAAACCTTCATTATAGATAAAATGTTTCTCCGGAACTTGATCTGCTACAAAATGAGCCAGATTCCGGTCCGGAATAAAGTAGATATTCTTATTCGGTAACGCTTTTACTATCTTGACAGCATTTGCTGACGTTACACATACATCGGAATATTCTTTTAAAGCTGCTGTAGAATTAATATAGCAGACCACTGCTACATCTTCATACTCTTCGCGGACTTTTTTAATGGATTCTACATCTGCCATATGTGCCATCGGGCAGTCAGCAGTCGGATCCGGCATCAGAACAGTTTTGTCCGGATTTAAGATCTTTGCGCTCTCGCCCATAAAAGAAACGCCGCAAAATACAATCGTACTCTCAGAAAGCTCTGTTGCAACACGGCTTAGATAGAAAGAATCTCCTATGTAATCTGCAATATCCTGAACTTCAGGTCTGACATAATAATGAGCCAGGATCACTGCATTTTTTTCTTGTTTTAGTTTTTGTATTTCTTCTACAATTGTCATATGTTTTTCCTCCCATATGATCTGAAATTTCATTGCAGACAATTATAACACATGTTTTTACATGTGACAAGACAGTAAGTAATTATTGACAAACAAGAAATAAAGACTATACTAAAGCTGAACATAATATGCTATATATGTATAATTAAAATATCAAACATACATAATTTATATGGCTGCAAAAATATTTATACTAAGCTGACGATATGGTCAGTTCAGTGAAGAAAGAAGTGATTTATATGCAAGTGATCCACAAAAATCACATGGAAATTTTATGGCATGATTATGCAGAAGCAATTGACGATATCCCGATTACAAATGCTGGAATTATTGAAAAATCTTCTGTGATTGGACGGACAGGTCTTATGCTTCTGTCATGTGGAACCGGAGCCTGGCGTGTCAGACAATCTATGAATACACTCGCAGAACAGTTAGGGTTGACTTGTACTGCAGACATCGGATTAATGTCTATTGAATACACCTGTTTCGATGGAGAGGAATGTTACTCGCAGTCCTTATGTCTTACAAACACAGGAGTAAATACATCAAAACTGAATCGTCTGGAACAGTTTATTAATAAATTTTCATCCGAAGGTGTATACATGACTGGTGAGGAATTACATTCTCATCTGGATCAGATTGAAAAAATACATGGTCTCTACTCTCCGACCGCACTTGGTCTTGCAGCCGCACTTGCCTGTGGCGCATTTACCTTTTTACTTGGAGGCGGACCGGTAGAAATGTTTTGTGCATTTGCAGGTGCCGGTATCGGAAATTTTGTCCGATGCAAACTGGGGAAGCATCATTTTACACTATTTTTATGTATCTTCGCTTCTGTAACATCAGCCTGTCTGGTCTATGCAGGATTATTCGAAGTGATGAAACTGATACTTGGGGTGTCAGAACAACATGAAGCAGGATATATTTGTTCTATGTTATTTATCATTCCAGGATTTCCATTCATTACCAGCGGTATTGACCTTGCAAAATTGGATATGAGATCAGGTCTGGAACGATTAACTTATGCAATCATTATTATCACTGTTGCAACAATGACTGCCTGGATTATGGCACTTATCTTAAAATTGCAGCCGGTGGATTTTCTAACATTAAATTTGCAAGTCCCGGTACAAATTCTCTTCCGACTGGCAGCAAGCTTTTGTGGAGTTTTCGGATTCTCTGTTATGTTTAACAGTCCAAGAAAACTGGCAGCTACAGCCGGATGTATCGGAGCCGTTGCCAATACTCTTCGTCTGGAAATGGTGGACCTTGCAAATATGCCCCCAGCTGCTGCTGCATTTATCGGCGCGCTTGTCGCAGGAATTCTTGCTTCTATGATTAAAAATGTTGCGGGATTTCCAAGAATATCCGTAACGGTACCTTCTATAGTAATTATGGTACCTGGCCTTTATTTGTACCGTGCTATTTATAATCTGGGAATCATGTCCCTGCATACATCAGCAGAGTGGTTCGCTGCCGCATTTATGATCATACTTGCATTGCCGCTTGGATTGATTTTTGCAAGGATTTTGACAGATAAAACATTTCGTTATTGCACGTAAATTCAAAGATTCGACTCTCAATTATATAAGTTCACTTGTCACTTATATAATTGGGAGTCTTCTCAACTGAACTAAACGAGGAACCGTTCATTTTCAAGTGAATAGTTCCTCTTTCTTATAGATTATATGACAAATTATTCTTTATATTGATAAACAATCTTCTTCGCTGTCTCAATATGTTTTTCCAGTCGTTCTGAAAAATGTGTAAATGGAAGAAAAACTCCAAGTTCATCAAAATGCTCGCCTTTTTCTTCAAGACATTCTTGTCCATAATAAACAATGGATTTTGGCAATTCTTCCTGTAATTGCATAACCAGATCCATAACGGCGACATAAGACTGAGCTTCAGTCTCTTTCATTTTGATAGTATCCGGCAGTTCATATACAAGCAAGACACCTAACTGCTCTCCCATTCGATAATCTTTTACTTCCATAGTCACTTCATCATAACAATGCCTTTTTCGATATCCTTCTGCCAGATACATTTTCACATCATCATTTTGTGCGTAGACTTTTTGGAATTTATGATACATTTTGTCAGGTACAGCTTTCTTGCAATCATTTAACAGATTGCCGGATCCATCCGTTAAAATATAAGGATTGGTATGTCCGTCAGCATTAAAACGAAACGGAACAAGGTATGCATTTCTAAGAAGATCGAACATGCTGTGCTGACAGATTGCCAGAAGGAAAGCGGTCAGATCTTTATTCTTATAAGCGTCAAATAAAGCTTTTGCAAATTTCTCCGGCGGCAATACTTCTCCTGAATATTCGCCGTCAGATTCTACTGATTCATAAAATGTTTCCATCAACCGTTCGCATGCCTGCGGATTTTCCAGAATTTTGTCAAATAAGTATTCTGCTTTTTCTTCTCTTGGAAATATGGTTGCCATTTTTATTCATCTCTTTTCTTATTGATTTTTTATCTGCTATATATTATAGTTGTCTTACGTCAAAATGTAAAAGATATATTTAGTATCATGGATATATCAATTTGGAATGAGAGGACTAGATATGATTACTTACGATTATTACCGCATATTTTATTTTGTAGCACGTTATAAGAGCTTTACAAAAGCAGCAAAAATGCTTGGCAACAATCAGCCCAATATTACACGCTGCATGAATATCCTGGAGCAAGAATTAAAATGCACTCTTTTCCTACGGTCTAACCGTGGTATTTCGCTAACACCAGAGGGAAAGAAATTATATGAGCATGTAGCAATTGCATATGAACAGTTACAGATTGGCGAAGAAGAAATCCGTCAGAATGGTGAACTGGAGAATGGATTAGTATCCATCGGTGCCAGCGAAAACGCGCTGAGACTGGTACTACTTTCAAGACTTGAAAAATTTCATGAACAATATCCGCATGTCAGACTTCGTATTTCGAATCATTCGACGCCACAGGCAATTCAGGCATTAAGAAGTGATATTGTGGATTTTGCTGCGGTGACAACACCACTTGACATCAAAAGTCCACTGGAGAAAATACCTCTTGCCTCTTACCGCGAAATACTAATCGGAGGGAGAAAATACAAAAAGCTTGCAGAACATACCCAGAAGCTTGAAGATATTGCTTCTCTTCCATTTATTAGTCTTGATGAAAATAGCAGTACAAGAGAATTATATAACAGTTTTTTTCTGGAACATGGACTTTCCTTTGCACCGGATATGGAGACCGCGACAACCGATCAGATGCTTCCTTTGATCACTCATAACCTTGGAATCGGTTTTTATCCTAAGAAAATGGCTGAACTAGCTTTGACCAAAGGTGATGTATATCAGATTCCGTTGGAAGAAAAACTGCCCCTTCGGAGAATTTATTTAGTCACGAATGGCAGCACTGCAAAGAGTACTGCCGTTCGTAAGATGATCAAGTTCATTCAAGAATATCATAAAATATAACAATTTATTTGTTAACGCATCTGCATTCCTGCTTTTAAGAGTCGGAACATTCGTCTTGCTGCACCAAGATATAATTCTTCAGCATGATTTAAAGCATCAGACAGAGGCATAATATTATTTACCGTTGTGATAATAGATTCAATTCCATAATCGAAGATATCTTCTGCACCGCTTCCCATACTTCCGACAATCGCTACAGCTGGTATATGGCGCTTTTTGCAGTGTACACCAACTCCCTGCATGACTTTGCCAAATACAGACTGCCAGTCTGTAGCACCTTCTCCGGTTACGACAATATCGACATCTTTCAGATGTTCATCGAAATCCACAAGATCAAGTACCGTCTCAATTCCAGATTTCAATGTTCCGTTTAAAAATACCATAAGAGCGGTCCCGAGACCACCAGCTGCTCCGGACCCCGGTATATTATCCATATCCAGATCAAATTGCTCTTTAATAATGTCCCGGTAATTACACATACCAGCTTCCAGATCATTTTGAATCTCGGGGGTTGCACCTTTCTGTCTGCCAAATGTATAAGTAGCTCCGTCTTTTCCGCAAAGCGGATTTGTGACATCACACATTACCGTGAATTTACATTCTTTTATCAATGGATTCAGTCCAGAAAGATCTATTTTTCTAATTTTCATCAAATCCTCACCGCAACCCTTTAATTCCTGATTATTCTCATCTAAAAATTTTCCACCCAGGGCGCATATACAGCCGATTCCACCATCGTTTGTAGCAGAGCCGTCGATGGCTATGGATATATCCCGGAATCCTCTTCTAAGAGCATCTGCAATCATTTCTCCAGTTCCATAAGATGTAGTATAGCGTGGATCTCTTTTCTCTTCTGGAACGAGAGGCAGTCCGGAAGCTGCAGCCATTTCCATTACTGCACGATTTTCATCCAGCATGCCATAATTACTTGTAATATCCTCCCAGAGAGGTCCATGAACTTGCACAGGTAATTTTTTTCCATTTGTAGCCGCAAGTACTGCCGCTGTTGTACCTTCGCCACCGTCTGCAACGACAATGCTGTCACATTGACAGTCCGGAAATATCTCCCGGGCTGCTTTTGCCAGAAGTTCTGCTGTCTTTTGCGAAGATAAACTCCCTTTAAATGAATCTGAAGCAAATAAAAATTTCATAAGCTTCCTCCTGTAATTACCTCTTTATAAAATAAAAAGATTTTTATTTTTTTAATACAAGTGCTACAAATACAATTGGTTCTGTTCCGTGATTCTTAATTCCATGTCCGTCTCCATCTTTGCAAAATGTAACATCGCCGGTTTTGATCTCGTATTCTTTATCGTTGTCCATATAAGTCGCACTGCCGGAAAGTACATAATAAGTCTCAGTTTCTCCATGATGCTCATGATAACCAAGTTCACAGCCTGGCTCAATGGTTACCTGAGAAAATATACGACAATGCTCTCCTCGTTCTTCTTCATTTAAAAGAGCCTCCATAAGCACATGACCTGCTCCGCCATTTACCTGTTCTTTTTTTGCAATCTTACGTTCGCCTGCTCTTGTCATTGTTCTAGAACCTCCTAAATTCAATTTTAATAATATGATGCCAGGGCCCCAACATCATATTATAAGTATATCATAGCATATCTTGTGCATAATAACTTAATAAATCACAGGAAAATGAAAGAATAATTAAAAAGTGTTTTCTATTGTATTCTTGTTAAGTCGTGATATAATGTAAAAGACTTATAAGAGAATACATTGAATCTGAAGCATCATAAGCAGTCTGATCTGCCTATGATATAGAAGAGTTTAGAAAGGACACAAAAATGAAATTTATATATCCAGCAGTATTTCATGAAGAAAAAGATGGAAAATACAAGGGCTATTTCCCTGATTTAGAATGTTGTTACGGAGAAGGTGACACGATAGATGATGCCATAGATGATGCCAATGAGGCCGCCAGAAACTGGCTGAGTCTGGAACTTACAGAAGAAGATCCATTCATCCCGTATGTATCTGACGAGGAAGATATTGACTTAAAAGAAGGGGAATTTATTCGTAATATTTCTGTAAATATTCGGTTTTACGAGGGCTGGGACGAATAATATCCAGCTATTTTTTACGGAAGATATTTTTTAACTGGAGACATTTATGAAAATTACTTTAATTACCGTTGGAAAAATAAAAGAAAAGTATTTAAAAGATGCTATTGCAGAATACAGTAAGAGGCTCGGCCGTTATTGTAAGCTTGAGATTGTCGAAGTTGCTGACGAAAAGACGCCGGATCACGCAAGCGAGACTGTTGAAAATGCAATCCGGGATAAAGAAGGCGAACGCATTTTGAAATATGTCAAAGAAGATTCATATGTAATTACATTGGAAATTCGTGGCAAAATGCTGACCTCTGAAGAACTTTCCGAAAAAGTCGACACGCTTGGCGTTCAAGGCATCAGTCATATTATTTTTATTATAGGCGGCTCTATTGGTCTTGGCAAAGAAGTTTTAAAACGCTCAGACTATGCACTCAGCTTTTCAAAAATGACGTTTCCTCACCAATTAATGCGTGTGATCTTATTGGAACAGATATATCGCAGTTATCGAATTATAAATCATGAACCATATCACAAGTAAATGAGGTTTTTTGCATTCCTCTCTCAATCGTCATAACTAATATAAGTTTATAATTATAGAAGAAACGCACATTTATCGCCGTTTCTTCTTTTCAGTTCTGCATATTTCATACATAGATATAACAAGCTTCATTGCTTCAATTATTGTATTTAATAAATTTCTCTTTTTCATTATTTTCCCTCTCTGCTTCTATTTTTTCAAGTATTACTATACAAAACATTGCAAGGATGATGCCTATGCCGAATGCTATATAATCTTCCATTAGTTTTGCTCCTTTAGTTCATTCCAAATGATTGTGACACTGTATTCACTACCTATGATAAATAAATCTGAATAATATATTTTCCCATTATGCGTACATATTGTATCATGGAACTCGCACCAATCTTTTTGTATGTGATTATCTTTCAGAATTTTGTCATAAATGTCTTTTACATTGGTATCATTATCAATTAACAGAAGAATTATATATCCTCCGTCATCTGATAATTTACGATTTGCTCCGTAATTTGTATCCAGTATATTTATTGTTGCATTAAACACTTTCTGTACTTCGCTTGGAATGTTCTGCATAATAAAGAATTCTTCATACTCGCCTTTTTGTTTACATGACCAATATTTTTTATACATAATATTCTAAATCTAACTCCTTTGCTTTTCTTTTAGTTATTGAATAAATGACATATATTTTCCCGCTACCATTCTTTAATACCATATCGTAGCTTTGCCATACCCGATTATTTCTCATAGGATGTCTTCCCCATCGTACTTGAATCCAATTATAATTATCATCTGGTAAATCAAACTCTGTGTTATTAAGATTAAGTTCATCTAAAATGTCGGCATCATCATGCTCTATAGGTGTCAACAGCAGTATTACATATCCTCCTTTTCCAAGATCGTTTTTATTCAATATATCTTCCATATGTAAAATAATTTCTTCTGGAATTCGATATTGCCCTAAAAGTTGATTTATTCTTCTAAGTAAGTTTAATTCCATTGCATTTTTAATTTTTATATTCATTTTTCATATCTCCTTTACTCTTCTACTGTTTCAATAATATATTTTCGAAATTTCCATTGCCCTGTGAATCTTTGTCCTGCAAATAGAGGGTGAATTGTGTGTAATCTACTATATACATTGTCTTTATCAACTAATTCAACAATATTGCTTTTGCAGTTCTGCAGTAATAAATCAAGTTTCATTTTCTCCTCGCGCAATCGCTTATTTCCTGCCATTGAATTACCATAACCAATCAGAACTGTATCATAGTTTTTAGCTAATGCTTCTTCTAAATAGTTCATGTTATCAATATTGCCTGCCATGTTTTTTGATGTAAGTTTTGTCGCAACTGTAGCAAATAAATTACATATCGTTATAGAGGTATATTTCATGGATAAAAGATTATTCAAGATATAATTCGTTGTCATATCAATTGTATAGAGACTATTGGATGACGGAAATAGTCCTATTACTATAATATTTTTTTCTTTCTTTTCGTTTGTTTCATATGTAAAGTTCATTTCAAATCTTTTCTTTTTATCATCGCTTTGTATAATTTGCCTTTTTAAATTCATTTCATTTTGTAACATAACCACGTCACCTCCTATATAACCATTTCTAAATCAAAGGTATTGATTTTGTAATCTTTAAATAAATTAGGGGAAACACCCTTAGTTGGTGTTTCCCCTACATTAAAATTAAAGAACTGCATCATTTCGTCTGTAAGATGTATTTTTATACTATCAATCTCCCGCCTTTTATCTAAAGTAATTTCCGAAATTACCATATGTAAAAGTTGTTTTTTTAATTCTCTGTCAAGTCTATCACTAGAAAGTATTTTTCCAAAGTTTTGCAGAGCATCTTTTACAGCTTCATGAGGAATTTCTTTCATTTGTTCTTTCTCTAATATAACTTGTGCTTCATTTTTCTGCATTAAAAGAACTTGTATTTCATCAGTAATTACTTTCTTCCTTTCTATGAATTCTTTATCTGTAAAAATCCCTTTTTCATAGGCTTCGAATATCTTATTTTTCTTCTTTTCGCACTCTTCTATGTCGGATTCACATATTTTAACTCTCTTCTTGGCTGATTCAATACGCTTAACATTTTCAGCATTAACACGTTTCAATACGCTTTCTAATATTTTTTCGTTAGAGAATAATTTTTCTAGCTCTCTATATACTGTATTATTGGCTTTTTCTACTCTGATAGAATTACTATGACAAACTGCAGTACCCTTATTCTTCCATGCACCACACGCGTAATAAGTTATTTTCTTTTTTGTTCCATCTTTTAACGTATTAGTTGTTCTAGATAAAACCATACCAGCACCGCATTCAGGACATTTCAAAATTCCAGTTAAAGGATATTCTCCATCATAAATTCTTGAAGGTTTTCCCTTTCTCTGTTCCAACATAAATTGCACTTTATCCCATAGTTCCTGTTCAATAATAGATTTATGGATACCGTCTGCTATAATTGGATTTGGATTCTTATTTGATCTTCTCTTTTCATTCCAGTCTCTTCTAACATTAAATCTCACCTTTCCAATATAAACAGGATTCATCAAAATATCCCTTAATGGAGCAACTGAAAAATAATTACCACGTTTAGTTTTATATCCAGCTTTGTTAAGTTGATTAGCTATAGCCTTATATCCTTTTCCAGATGCATATAATTCAAATATTAGTCTGACGGTTTGAGCTTCTTTTTCATCTATTTCCAATCGTGATTTCTTTCTTGAAGAATGTTGTGTGCTTTCTATCTGAACCCATTTGTAACCTAATGGAGCTATTCCACCACACCATTCTCCAGCCTTGGCTTTTGCACACATTCCCATTTTTACATTCTGAGAAATTGTGTTACGTTCAAATTCTGCAACCAAAGACATAATTTGAAATTGCATTTTCCCTGCTGGAGTATCTGTTTCAAAAGGTTCGGAATAGGATTTGTATGTAATATTATATTTTTCCAGCGTATTAATTATTTCTAAAGAATCTTGAAGATTTCTACTCAAGCGATTGATTTTCCATGTTAACACTAAATCAAATTTTCTCTCTGTAGCATCTTGTAATAACTTTCTCATTGCGGGTCTATGTGTAATATCTTTACCACTAATTCCTGCATCAGAATAAACCTGAACTACTTCGTAACCTTGCTTTTCACAAAACTCCATTAAAAGCATTTCCTGTTCTTTTATGCTATATCCCTCTTCTGCCTGTTCGATAGTTGATACTCTACAGTAAATTGCCACTCTTTTAATTTTATTGTCCATTATATAATCCTCCTTATCGAAATAATAATATATATTTGAATAATTCCATTTTTCAAGGATATAGACTTCTTTACAGTCTATATCCCTGAAGTATTAAGTTAAGATTCTTCTTTACTGGAATCTTCTTTGGAATCATCTATGTATGCAATAATAATATCTGCTAATAAATCAATAAAATCCATTTTATCAACTCCTAAATCACGAATTCATCTTCTGGGTCAAATTCATCTTCTATGTCAGTTTCATCTTCAAATGTTCCTTGTTTCCATGATTTTCGAATTGGTTTTGTGGCATTTTCATTTTTTAATAAAATCTCTTTGTATGTTCCGGATGGTTTGATATGAAAGGTTATTCCAGCCTGCTCCAACATTGAAGCTAAACTATTAAGACGCATACTTAATGACGCTGCGTGTCTTGGATATAATTTATTTCCTTTCTCAATACCCAGTTCAAATGCAAGTAAATCTAATTTATCATATAACTCACTCACAGAACCCTTCCAGCTCTCTCTATTTTTCATAAAATTGATTATCAAGAGTGAAACAGGATTTGTTTCTAATACTTGAATATTAATCATCTTCTTGTTAGATAACAGTAATTTTTCTATATATTCTGTAGTCATGCCAAAACAACTCTCTCCAATTTTCATTGCTACTCGTTGAAACTGGGTCATTCTTATGACATAATTAATCTCTGTTTCATTTAAGGACATTTCGTTTTCTAAGTAACCCGCTACACACGCAAAAATGTATCCTAACAAATATGGCTTTTCTTTTTCAAATCTTTGCTTCATATCATCATCTGAACGCAATTGTTTTCCTGTTAAAGTCTGTAGATTAAACTGTAAAGTTCTTGATAATAAATCGGGTCTTTCAATCAAAGCCTCACACGAGTTTAATACAACACAACTTTTCAACGGAATAGAAATCATTTGTGAATCTGTATAAAGCTTACGTTTTTCATAATTTCCGCCCGTAGCACAAGAACAAAGTGCATCACTTGCATCTAAATTCAATTTACTGCAATTATCAAAAACACAGATACAACGATTAGCAAGTCTGATTACTAAATCTGATACCTTTCTAGGAAAAGTACTCCGTTCCATTTTTTGCGGAGATACTAAGGCTTGTATCATACTACTTGCAGTGGATTTTGAGCTTCCATGTGGACCAGTTAATAACAGTATTGGGTGTGCAATATCTGGAATATAAGTACTAATTAGCCATAATACAAATAACTCCAATTCCTGACGACTTCTGAAATTAAATAATTCTTCCATTTTCCCCCAGAAATCATACTCCGCATCGAAAATTGGTTCTATTTGAGGCAAATCTAAATCCGCTCTCTGAAATACTCCTGCGGGAGTGTCTACTATCGAATAATCTCCTTTTGTTATGCACACTGATTTATAATCAGCCGTCTGCAAGTCATACAGGATATTCTCATCTTTTTGTCCCACTCTATTATATATGGAAACACTTTCTTTGTTTGTAGATGCAACTACTTCTAAATAATCAAGAAGTTCTCTCCAATCCTTTGATGCAAAGATTTTTATTTTCAGAGCATTTTTTAACAGACCTCTCATATAATATCTGAATTCGTCTGATTTCAAATTATATGTAATCTTTTTGCCATTAACTTCTACATCTGCAAAAAATTGACCGTTATCTGCCATATAATAACGTCCAGCATTTTCTGCAATTTCAGCAAGACCTTCTTCTTGAGGGTTCGCTTTTTCAGATTTACTGCTTTTCCAACCATTTCCTTTACTTTTTCGCAATTTAGCCAGTTCTGTTAAATGTTCCTCTGTAACAACTATCTGTTCTTCTGGGTATTCCAATATTTCCGACATTCTGTAATAAGCTTCATCACCATTATTAGTGCTTCCAGGCATCTTTAATTTTCTGCTTCGGTCTGCTACTACTGTGTCAATTTTAACAGATGCTGTATTTACTTCTTCTGAAATGGCAATTAAAGCATTTTTTATCAATGTTTCATTTTGTTTAGTCGCTGATAAATGAATTGGATACAATAGATGAAAACCATTACCACTATCAATGAATATCGGATTAGGAAAGCCTTTTTCATCAAGAAACTTTCGTACATGTTTTGCTACTTCTTCTGCTTCAGCATGTTCTTCATCTGTTGCATTCCGCTTTCTGTCATCATTTTCCCGTAATCCAACAACATCAATATCAACAAAAAAATACCGAAACTCTTTTATATCGTTTGCTGATATACTGTTATTAGAGGTCATTGTAGCAAATTTGTTTCTTGGTAATTTTTTCAATGATTCTCTTTTAACAGTATTTGTTGTTGTATATACTGTATTAAGCTCTTTTTTCTTAAGAGCACTGTCCAATGCATCTTGATTAGTAAATACCCCTATTAAAGGTGGACGAAAAGACATTACTGCTACAGGTTCATCATGATTGATGATTTGATAAAATTTAATAACTTCCTTTCTTTGAACTGTTTTCATATGGTTCATCCTCCTGAATATTTGATTTTCAATTTAATACCAATCAAATATTAGGATTATTACGCTCCTTCACTTACCTCCTCTGTTGTTTGATTTGCTGTTTTTGCATAACAAAAAGACGCAATATTCCTTGAAATTAGATAACACTTAATGAGCCTCCAAAATGGATGCTACAAATCGTGTAATTCCAAAAAATAGTGCGTCACAACCTCTTAATGGCATCTATTTATGAATAATACAGTAAACAAATTTGTTTACCACTATTGTTCTTTTCCTCTAAGTCATACACCTTATCCAAGAACAATTGTAACATTTTTAATGTTACGATATGTATACACTTATATGTATACAACATGATTACTTTATCACTCCAATAAGTTATACCCGTTTATATAACTTCCCAATGTATTATTCATTTTTGATTACTTATATTAAATTGAATGAACTTACAATACCACACTAAATACGGATTGTCAATAAAATAAACTTATTTATCTCAAGAGCGTCAAGAGCGACAGAAACTTTTGACGCTACTGTCGCTCTTTGAAAGAATAACTATATTTATTAATTGTCTTTTGAAAGATAATAACAGAATCCACCGACAGCAGATGCAACTACTCCACCAACAACAAGCAATGCCTTTTTCACAAAACTTGAACTTAATTCGTCATCAAGTTCATACGCATCAGGAAGAAATAGCCAACCTGTAACCACATCTGTTACAGAATCAATCAATAAATTTCTATCGAATTCCAATGGATATTTTTTTGCAGGTATTTGAATCTCTTTTAATAACCCATAAAGTTTGTCTACTTCATCTGCGCTATATCGGTCTTTATATTTATCTTCATTTAGTATTTCAAATTCAATATTGTTATAATTGCATACCGTAAGATCCGTGAACCGATTATCAAGTTTTGAAGTCTCGTTTACCCAAGCGATTATCGGATACACATTATATTCTGTATTTGTTATAGTATATAGAGTTTGCTCTAGGTTATGAACATGTCTCATAGTCTGCTCTACTATATTTGCTTTCTTACCATGTTTATTAGATAAATAACCTCGTTCATCAAGGATTGAATTCTGTTTCCAATTCTTGATTTCAACTGTAAAAATACCGCATTTTGAAATGATTATCATATCGTGTTCTACAACAAAGTCATCTACTGCATAACTAATATTTCTTAAAATTCGAACTTTGTTACCTAATATTTTTAGTCTATTATATAAGTTATTTTCACCTTGTGCACCAGCATCAAGAATTGAACTCTCTTTTTTTATTTTTGTTAAAATATCATTTAAGTTTTTGTATGCATTGACTGTATTGTCTCGTATAGAAGAAAATTCTTCTTCCATAAACATTTTTTCCAAAGTTGCAGGAGTGCTTTCACCATCTATACATAGAATATTTTCATTAGCATCTTTCCAGAAAGTATTTAAATCAAATGCCTCTGTATATTCAATTGTATTGATTTTTGTCTTAATAAAACTTTCTGTCGTCTGCAAAAGAACTTTTAACTCTCTAAGCAATTCTTGATTTGTAAATTCATTTTTTCGCAAGAGTTCTTTTTCAGAAAGTGCTTTCCTGTATTCCTGTTGTATTTTTAACCGTAATTCTTTATATTCCTGACATTTTTTCTCAACTCGTTCGTTCATAACTCACCATTCTTTTTACACTTAAGTTTTAATTTACTATTTTGAAATAATAATCCTTGCAATTTTTATTCCTGCACCTAAGATTGTCTTAATGATTTCTTTTTGTGCTTCTTTATTATTTTGCTCAATCTCACGTTTTACATCTAAAGGGTTCTCTGTATGTATCTGTATATCTTTTATACCTAGTGCCATAACTGTTCCTCCTTAAAAAATGTCATCATCTAAGTGTTTGCTGATTTTTCCTAATGTTCCATCTTTTTCTCTTTCCGCTAATGCCTTCAGAAATTCGATAGTAAAATCAGACCATTTCCGCTTGTATCCAGCATCAGCTCTCTTCTTTCTCCATGTTCCATTTTTATTTCTGCTACGAACCTTACCAGCTGTTGGACCAGTTTTCACAATTGGTCCACCTGTTTCTCTTGGACTAGCCATATTTAATCACTCCCTTGTGTATATATCTACACTACAATCATACCATATATATCCACTGCTTACAATATGTATAAAAATAAAATAAGATATGTACAGGAGGATTTCATAGATGAATGATTTAGAATTTGGGACTGTAAAATTACATTTAAAAGAACTTATGGAAGAGCGTGATTTATCCTTAAGCAAACTTTCATATCGTGCCGAAATGCAAAGAACTCAATTAAAACATTATTATGATAATACAATTCAAAGATTAGATATCGCTGTTCTATCTCGTTTATGCTATGCTTTAGAATGTGATTTAACTGATTTATTAGAATATATTCCTCCTTCAGAAAAAAAATAAAGAATAAAGGAGAACATGTTACTTTATCGAACATGTTCTCCTTTTATTATAGCTGGATATTGTAGTAAAAACCTCTGATAGATATGATATGGAGAACCCTATCACAAGTAAATGAGATTTTTTACATTCTGTTATCAATCGTCATAACTAGTGTAAGTTTATAAATTAAAAGAATAAAGGAGAACATGTTACTTTATCGAACATGTTCTCCTTTTATTCATCTTTATGCTTTCTAGCCCAACGCTACATCTAATATCATCATTAATATAAACCCAAGCGAAAAACCTATTGTGCCGACATTGCTATGGGTTCCTTCAGATGATTCCGGAATTAACTCTTCCACTACAACATAAATCATAGCACCTGCTGCAAATGCAAGTAGATACGGCAATACAGGTGTAATTTTAGATGCAAGCAAAATTGTTATACCACCACCAATTGGTTCCACAATCCCAGAAAACATACCATATAAAAAAGCTTTTATCCGCCCTTTTTCACCTCTGACAGGCAGTGAAACAATAAAGCCTTCTGGTACATTTTGAATTGCTATGCCGATAGACAGTGCAAATGCTCCGGCAAGTGTCACTTTTGAATTATTCATAAGAAGTCCTGCAAATACTGCGCCACCAGATATTCCTTCTGGAATATTGTGAATTGTAACTGCCAAAATCAGCATCGTCGATTTCTTTAATGAAGCTTTAGGACCTTCTGATTCTTCACTCCCAAGATGCAGATGTGGAATGAGGCGGTCCAATGCAAGAAGAAATACAATGCCGACAAGAAAGCCAACAGCAGCCGGTAAAAATGCCAGTTGTCCCAGATGATCAGACATTTCCATAGCTGGAATTAAAAGTGACCATACAGAGGCCGCAACCATAACTCCCGCTGCAAAACCAAGTAAAGACTTTTGAATCACAGGTTTTAATTCATTTTTTATAAATAATACGCATAATGCACCAAGCGTTGTTCCGATGAACGGTATCATTAGTCCCCAGAAAATTGTCATGTATCAAACACTCCTTTTTATTATCTATTAGTATTATATTCAAAATCTCGATATCCTAGAATAACAGTATTAAATTAATCTACGGAGGTTAGTCTGAACTAATTCTAATATTATTTTATACAAAAGACTTAGAAGTGTCAATAAAAAAGTCAACTTCATAAATTAAGGGCACCCCTTTTATGAAAAAAGGGACACCCTTAATCAATGATGGGGACGTAGTATTTTAAAGTTTTACTACGTCCCCAATATGAACTATTTGTTGCTTAATAATTCATGAATTCCCTTTGCTCCGGCTTTTCCGGCACCCATAGCAAGGATTACTGTTGCTGCTCCTGTTACAGCATCTCCGCCAGCGAATACGCATGCTTTTGATGTCTGTCCATTTTCTTCTTCTGCAACGATACATTTTCTCTTGTTTGTCTCAAGACCTTTTGTTGTAGAAGCGATCAATGGGTTTGGAGATGTTCCAAGAGACATGATAACTGTATCAAGTTCAATCTCGTACTCTGATCCTGGAATTTCTTCCGGACGTCGTCTTCCTGATGCATCAGGCTCTCCAAGCTGCATCTTAACAACCTTCATTCCTTTTACCCAGTCATTCTCATCTGCAAGAATTTCTTTTGGATTTGTAAGAAGATCAAAGATAACTCCCTCTTCTTTTGCATGATGTACTTCTTCAACTCTGGCTGGAAGTTCTTCCTCGCCACGACGGTAGATTACATGTACTTCTGCTCCAAGACGAAGTGCTGTTCTGGCAGCATCCATTGCTACGTTACCGCCACCAACAACTGCAACTTTCTTACCTGCTGCAATCGGTGTATCATATGAATCATCGAAAGCTTTCATCAGGTTGCTTCTTGTCAGATACTCGTTTGCAGAGAATACTCCGTTTGATGCCTCTCCCGGAATTCCCATGAACATCGGAAGACCTGCTCCGGAACCGATGAATACAGCTTCAAAGTTTTCCTCTTCCATCAACTGATCGATTGTTGTTGATTTACCGATTACTACGTTTGGCTCAAAATGTACACCTAATTCTTTTACTTTTTCGATTTCTTTCTTTACGACTTTCTCTTTTGGAAGACGGAACTCTGGAATACCATATACAAGTACTCCTCCAAGCTCATGAAGTGCCTCAAATACTGTTACTTCATAACCAAGCTTTGCAAGGTCTCCGGCGCATGTAAGTCCGGACGGACCAGAACCGATAACTGCAACTTTATGTCCATTTGTCTTCTCAGGTTTTGCAGGTTTAATGTCATGCTCAAGAGCGTAATCAGCAACGAATCTTTCAAGTTTACCGATTGAAATCGGGTCACCTTTGATTCCACGGATACATTTGCTCTCGCACTGGGACTCCTGTGGACATACACGGCCACAGATAGCAGGAAGTGCTGAGGACTCTCCGATTACTTTATAAGCTTCCTCAATATTACCTTCTTTTACATGACTAATAAATCCTGGAATATTGATAGATACAGGACAGCCCTGGATACATCTTGCATTCTTACAGTTGATACAGCGCTGTGCCTCTTCCATTGCTTCTTCTTTGTTATATCCATAACATACTTCTTCGAAGTTTGTTGCTCTTACTTTTGGATCCTGTTCTCTTACAGGAACTCTCTCTAATACATTTGCCATTATTTGTCACCTCCGCAGTTTCCGCATCCACCATGATGAGTGTCACCTTCCTGTAATTTCAGCATTGCACGACCTTCTTCTGTCTTGTAAAGCTGCTGTCTCTTCATAGCGTTATCAAAATCAACGAGATGTCCGTCAAACTCTGGTCCGTCTACACATGCGAATTTCACTTCGTCTCCAACGATCAGACGGCAGGCACCGCACATTCCTGTACCATCAACCATGATCGGGTTCATGCTGACAACTGTCGGGATCTCCAGTTTCTTTGTAAGGAGACAGACAAATTTCATCATGATCATTGGACCGATTGCAATACATACATCATATTTGTTTCCATTATTTACAAGTTCTTCGACCATTGTTGTAACCATTCCGGCATGTCCGTAGGAACCATCATCTGTACATGGGTAATAGTTACCAGATACAGCTTCCATAGCATCTTCAAGGATCAGCATATCTTTTGTCTTTGCTCCGACAATAACATCTGCTGCTACGCCGTGTTCATGTAACCATTTTGCCTGTGGATATACAGGAGCAGCTCCAACTCCACCTGCTACGAATAAGATTTTTTTCTTTTTCAAGTCTTCTATGTCTTCTTCAACGAGCTCTGAAGCACAACCAAGAGGTCCAGTGAAATCACGGAATGAATCCCCGGCCTTTAAGTCAGCCATCTTTACAGTAGATGCTCCGACTTCCTGGAATACGATTGTAATAGTACCTGCTTCTCTGTCATAGTCACAGATTGTAAGTGGGATACGTTCTCCCTTATCGTCCATCTTAACGATAACGAACTGTCCAGGCTGACAGTGTCTTGCAACACGTGGTGCCTCAACATCCATAAGATAAATCTTGTCAGCTAATTTTTCAGCTTTTAATATCTTATACATCTTGCTTCCTCCTAATTCTAACCCCCATTGAAATACCGGGAATAATAATAATCATCTATATAATGATACAACATTGTTATGAAAATATCAAGTAACTTGCTGTGAATTTAATTTCTAAATAAATTCTGAAAACCCCACCAAAAACGGCAAATATTATTACAATACCTGCCGTTTCATTATTATTTTATTAAAATTATTTTTTTAACATTGTTGTTAATTAAAAATCGACTTCTGTTCCATAATAAATGCATGTAAACAGTCTTTCCATTGTAGCTGGATCAATTGTTCTTGGATTAGAACCTGTACAGGCATCTCCAACAGCATTTTCAGAGATTGTAGCAATTTTTTCTTTAAATTCATCTTCTTTGATTCCGAAATCCTTTAATGTAGCCGGAATATTTAAGATAACATTAAATTCATTGATTTTCTCACAAAGACTGTTGATGAGTGCTTTTTCAGATGCTCCACCAAGTCCTACAAATCTTGCAATTTCAGCATATCTCTTAGCTGCTACAGGATCTTTTGCATTATATTTGATTACATATGGAAGATACATTGCATTTGCAAGACCATGTGTAATATGTCCTGTAGAGAATGCAGCTCCTGTTTTATGAGCCATAGAATGTACAATTCCAAGTAATGCATTAGAGAATGCCATTCCAGCCAGACACTGTGCATCGTGCATTTTTGCTCTTGCCTCCATATTGCATCTGTAGGATGCCGGAAGATAATCAAATACCATCTCGATTGCTTTGAGTGCAAGCGGATCTGTATATGGACAGTTCAATGTAGATACATATGCCTCAATTGCATGTGTCAAGGCGTCCATACCTGTGTAAGCAACCTGCTTTACAGGAAGTTCAGCTACAAGAGCCGGGTCAACAATTGCAACATCTGGTGTGATGTTAAAATCTGCCAGAGGGTACTTGATTCCTTTTGCATAATCTGTGATAACAGAAAATGCTGTTACTTCAGTTGCAGTTCCGGAGGTTGAAGGGATTGCTGCAAATTTTGCTTTCTGTCTTAATTCCGGGAAACTGAATGGTGTGATCAGATCTTCAAATGTTATTTCCGGATACTCATAGAAAGCCCACATAGCTTTTGCTGCATCAATCGGTGATCCACCACCCATAGCTACGATCCAGTCAGGCTCGAATTCCTGCATAGCCTTTGCACCTTTCATTACAGTTTCAACAGACGGGTCTGGTTCTACACCTTCGAAAAGAGCAACTTCCATTCCAGCTTCTTTCAAGTAGTCTTCAACTTTTGCAAGGAATCCCTGGCGTTTCATTGCGCCGCCACCAACAACAACGATTGCCTTTTTACCTTTTAAGTTCTTCAGCTCTTCTAAAGCTCCTTCTCCATGATAAATGTCTCTTGGTAATGTAAATCTTGCCATGATTTTTCTCCTCCATAAAATAATTGCGTTAAAAAATTATCACAGTTGCATTATAGCATTGATAATAATTTAACGCAATATTTTTCTGGTAATTTTTTCTTTTTTACATAATAAGATAACAATTATTGGTTATCATACATATAATTTCTAGTGGTAATACCACTCATACGCCCCTTTCCATTGACAAGTACGACTTTAAAAAGAGTTTCTCCCTTTGGCATGTCGATTGGCCCGGTATATTTTGTAGATGCTGTTGTCGGGTCTGTACCGTCTGTCGTGTAATATGCAGTATATCCCTCCGGTACTTTTACTTCAATCGGAACTGCTTCATCGTACTGGCCTGTTGACGGGGAGACCGCCGGTGCATCTTCTACAGGGAATTCTACCGTGTAAGTCTTCTTACCGATTGCACTCGGCACCCCTTTTTTGTTGACAGCAATTGCTTTTATGGTTGTCTCACCCTCGCTGATCTGTATGCCTTCACTAGTGTACTTCGTACTTGTCAGATTAGGATCTGTACCATCCGTTGTATAGTAGATTGTATCTTTATCTGCAGTCAGAAGTAATTTTTGGACATCATCATAAGTCGTAGAATCCTCCAGACTGAACTTTGGTTCATCTACAACATAATCGCTTAATTTCTCCAACATGGAGTCATTGACAGAATCCAAAAGTTCTGGAATTTCCATGTTCTGATCTGATTTCAAATAAAAATCCATACAAGCTTTATAAAGTTCAACATTACCAGATTGCTTGCTAACTGCTTCTTCAAATAATGTTGTACCTTCATCGGCCTTATCCTGTAACAGATAGACATCTGCAAGACCTGTGTAAGCATCTGCTTTTTTAGTATTTTTGGAAATTGCCTGTTTATAATAAGCTTCTGCAGTGGTATAATCTTTTGACTGCGCGGCTTTTTGTGCTTTTTTCATAATCCCGTTATAGGAATTCTGATATACAACATAGAATCCGGCACCTGCCAATACTACGATTGCAGCCATAATAAGCAGGACGATCCGTCTTTTTCTGCGCAAAGCTTTCTTTCTTGCTGCTTTTGCGCTCTGCCGTTTTCTTCTTTCCTTTTCAGTTAGCATCTGCCCCGTAGTATTCCCGGTCATTCTTCTTCCAGTCATAGCCGCTGTTGTTCGTGATGCACTTCTTCCTGTATTTCTGCCAGCAGATTGTCCTGTCCTGTTATTATTTCTGCGTTTTTGATTTATATATTGATCGAGCTCCGATTCCTGCTCATTGCCATCTAATTGGATCTGAGCCGTTAACATTTCTTCAAGTGGATTGTAATCTGGTACAATCTGTACCTCTCGCCCACATTTTTTACAATATAATTCCCCTTCTGGTATTTCTGCCTTACAATACCTGCATTTCATTGTCTATACTGACCTCCTCTGATTATTCAGTAGTATTTATATTTTGTATGTATTGTTCAAATTCTTCTGGTGTCATGAGGATTTTGCGCGGTTTTGTTCCCTCTTCGCCACCGACAATCCCCGCTTCACACAATTGATCCATAATACGTGCTGCACGGTTAAAGCCAATCTTGAACGCTCTCTGCAGCATCCCTATGGAAGCCTTGTCCTTATCAATGATAAGACGACCTGCGTCTATAAAATAGGCATCTCGCCCATTACTTTCATCGGCACCTGGTCCGTTTGAAGATACCATGCCAATATTGGATGTATTTACATGATTGACAACTTCTTCATCGTAATTGGCATTGCCATTTTTGTCAATTAAATAATCAACAACTTTCTGCACCTCTTTATCCGATACAAAAGCTCCCTGGACTCGTACCGGTTTCTGATAACCGGATGGATAAAAGAGCATATCTCCTTTTCCAAGTAATTTTTCAGCGCCATTCATATCAATGATGGTTCTGGAATCAACTCCAGAAGTTACAGAAAACGCGATTCTTGACGGCATGTTTGCTTTAATCAATCCTGTGATAACATTGACAGACGGACGCTGTGTTGCAATGACCAGATGAATTCCTGCTGCTCTTGCAAGCTGTGCCAGCCGGCAAATTGCTTCTTCAACTTCGCCAGGAGCAACCATCATAAGATCTGCAAGCTCGTCTACAATAATGACAATCTGCGACATCTTATGTCCTTTTGCTTCATCTGCATGATCCGGCATAGATTCAATTTTCGCATTATATCCTTTGATATCACGTACATTCAATGACGCAAATGCCTGATAACGCCTTGTCATCTCAGCTACTGCCCAGTTCAGAGCACCAGCTGCCTTTTTCGGGTCTGTCACCACGTCGATCATCAGATGTGGAATGCCTTTGTAAACACTTAATTCTACAACTTTAGGATCGATCATAATTAATTTGACTTCATCCGGAGTTGCTTTATAAAGGATGCTCATGATCAATGTATTAATACAAACAGACTTACCGGAACCTGTAGCACCTGCGATCAGCACATGTGGCATCTTTGCTATATCTGTAACGACAACCTTACCTCCGATATCTTTTCCAACTGCAAACGATATTTTAGAGGTACTGTCTTTAAATTCTTTGGACGCTAGAAGATTCCCAAGCATGACTGTAGAATTTTCCTTATTTGGAACTTCAATTCCTACAGCTGCTTTTCCCGGAATCGGTGCCTCGATTCGAATATCTGCGGCGGCCAGGTTCAACTTGATATCGTCTGCCAGTCCGACAATCTTACTTACTTTCACACCCATTTCCGGCTGAAGCTCATAACGCGTGACAGCAGGACCACAGCTTACATTTGTAACTGTTACATTTACTCCAAAATTCGCCAGAATCTCCTGAAGCTTCATAGCAGTTTCCCGAAGCTTTGCATCTGATTCCTGACGTCCTTCACTACCACGATTCAGAAGTGATACCGGTGGCATTTTATATGCTTTTGTTCTTACAGCCGCTGTTGTCTTCGCAGCTTCTGCTGCAACACGCGCAACTTCATCGGCAACCGGAGCTGCCCCCATCTTACTTTTACGCACAGAACTTCCCGAAGAAGAGTCTGTCGGATTCTTGTCTGACTGTGTAAAATCAAAGGCTTCCTCCGTCACATCTGATTCTTCCGGAATATCTTCTATTGGAATATCAGGAGCCCTGTTGATCACAAAATCCGGCTGTTTTTTTGTTTTATCTTCTGCCGGTATCATTTCCGGATTACTCTTTATTTCCTTCATCTCCGGTGACTGGAACTTATCAGAAAGTCTGGTTGCCAGAGAAACTCCCGTTACGCGGTGATCCGATCGTTTTTCGTTAGAGTTTGTGTTTTTGGCAGCTTTTTGTTCCTGCTCACGCATCTTAGCACGCTTGGCTTTACGTTCTTCTGAAATTTTACGTCTTTTTTTGGCATCTTCTCTTGCGCGGCCATAAGCCTGATCACCTTTTGCTTTTACTCCCTTTAAAGCAGACTTACCAGTAATGATCACTCCACAGATAATCATACAGATTATTACAATTACATATGTACCTGCCACTCCGACTGCGGGTATAAGAAGGTTTGCAATAAAGCTCCCAAGTCTTCCGCCCATCTCATGGATCAGGTCTAAAAGTGTACAGGTAAGGATCATAAAAACCAGCACAAGCGCAGATTTTATATATGCGATTCTATTTTCTTTATTTGATATTAAAAATGATACGATTCCAAACAGTAAAAATGGGACAAGATAGGCAACGATCCCAAAGCCGTGCTTTAGAGCCCCGGATACATGATAGCCAATGTTTCCGCCAAATCCGAAATTACTGATCAATAGCAAAATACTGACTGCCAGAGTAACCCAGACAAAGATTTCCTCCCCTAAAAAACTTTGTTCGGTCTTTTTTTTCTTTGTCTGCTTTCTGCCAGTTTTCTTTTTTGACTTTGCAGCCATATTTTTTACTCCCCCTTATGCGCAAAACATATCACACTATAGTATACATGAATGATTATTTTTCGTCAATCATCTGGTGAAGTTTCCTTAATGCATGGCTCATTCCTCCAACTTCATCAATCAGACCTTCCCTGACCGCATCTTCTCCTTCCAGAAGTGTGCCGACATCTTTGACAAGTTCCGTCGGATTAAGCATCAGTTCTTCGATACGTTCTTCGTTCATATGGGAATGAGCTGCAAGAAACCCTGTAATGCGTTTTTGAGTCCGGATCATATTTTGGAGACTTTGCTGTACCCCAATAAACATGCCATTTGATCTGACCGGATGTATGATCATAGTTCCGCTCGGGACGATAAATGAGTAATCTGCCGCCACTGCCAGCGGTCCTCCGATAGAATGGCTGCCTCCAAGGACTAGAGAAACTGTCGGTTTACTAATAGAAGCGATCATTTCTGCAATAGATAGTCCTGCTTCCACATCCCCGCCCATTGTATTTAAAAGGATCAGAAGTCCATCAATCTCTTCGCTGTCTTCTACTTCAGCCAGCATTGGCAAAAGATGTTCGTATTTTGTCGCTTTTGTATTCCCGGATACTGCTTCATGACCTTCAATCTCTCCAATAATTGTCAGAAGACGTACATTATGTTTCCGGTTATTAGAGTCAAGTTTCATGCTGCCGGTTTCTTTCATTTCATTTCTTTTTTCCTCAGTTGTTTCTTTTTCCATAAAAAATACCTCCATACTTTTTTCTTAGTATGGAGGTATTTAAATACTTTTATACCTGTTCAAGTGCCTGACTTAAATCAGCAATAATATCATCAATATTTTCAATTCCAACACTGAAACGGATCAGATCCGGCTGTACTCCAGCTTCTTTTAACTCCTGATCATTCATCTGACGGTGTGTGTGACTTGCCGGATGGAGAACACAGCTTCTTGCATCGGCTACATGAGTCACGATTGCAATCATCTTCAGGCTGTCCATCATGCGGACTGCTTCCTCTCTTCCACCCTTCAGACCAAAAGTAATGACTCCACAAGTTCCGTTTGGCATATATTTCTTAGCAAGTGCATAATGTTTATCACCTTCTAGCATCGGACAACTTACCCACGCTACTTTTTCATGTGCCTGCAGATATTTTGCAGCTGCCAGAGCATTTTCACAATGACGCTCCACACGTAATGGAAGCGTTTCAAGTCCAAGATTCAGAATAAATGAATTCTGAGGTGATGGAATGGAACCTAAATCTCTCATTAACTGAGAAGTCGCCTTTGTAATATACGCAGCTTTTCCAAATTTCTCTGTGTATACGATTCCGTGATATGTCTCATCCGGAGTTGTAAGTCCCGGAAATTTATCTGCATGGGCAGCCCAGTCAAAGTTACCACTGTCAACGATAGCTCCTCCGACACATGTGGCATGTCCATCCATGTATTTTGTAGTAGAATGTGTTACGATATCTGCACCCCACTCGAACGGACGGCAGTTGACCGGTGTTGCAAATGTATTATCCACAATAAACGGTACGCCATGTGCATGGGCAGCCGCTGCAAATTTCTCGAGATCTAATACTACAAGAGCCGGATTGGCAATGGTTTCACCAAATACAGCTTTTGTATTCTCTTTGAATGCGGCATTTAACTCTTCTGTCGTACATTCCGGATCAACAAATGTTGCATCAATGCCCATCTTTTTGATTGTATGGGCATACAAGTTATAGGTACCGCCATATAATGCAGAAGCACATACAATATGATCTCCTTCTTCACAGATATTCATAATGGCATAGAAGTTCGCTGCCTGACCAGAAGATGTCAGCATTGCTGCAACTCCACCTTCCAAATCGCAGATTTTTGCTGCCACTGCATCATTGGTTGGATTCTGCAGTCTTGTATAAAAATATCCGGATTCCTCCAATGCGAACAGACGACCCATCTGATCGCTGCTATTGTATTTAAATGTTGTACTCTGATAAATCGGAAGTACACGCGGCTCTCCATTGCCCGGCTCATAACCGGACTGGATGCATTTTGTTTCAATCTTGTAATTACTCATAAGTTTATCCCCTTTTTATGTTTTACTCGTCCCAGTTATGATAAACATCCTGAACATCATCATCATCATCAAGCATATCCAGAGTCTTCTGAATATTTGCGATGTCTTTCTCATCTGTCAGTTCGACATATGTCTGAGGAATCATTGTAACCTCTGCACCTGCCATTGGAATTCCAGCTTCTTCAAGAGCCTGACGTACAGCACTGAAATCTTCCGGTGTTGTAAAGATCTCAAAGCTGTCTTCTTCCTCTGAGAAGTCCTCTGCTCCGGCATCAAGTGCGGTCATCATGAGTTCATCAGAATCCCCGTCGAACTCTTCCTTATCTACAATGATCTGACCTTTTTTATCAAACATAAAGGATACACATCCAGGTGTTCCTACATTTCCCTTACCTTTTGTAAATGCATTCTTTACATTCGTAGCTGTACGGTTTCTGTTATCTGTCAGAGCCTCTACGATGATAGCAGTTCCGTTCGGGCCATATCCTTCATATGTAATGTGCTCGTAGTTTGCTGCATTGGCATCCCCTTCGGCTTTTTTGATATTTCTGTCGATGGTATCATTCGGCATATTGTTAGCTTTTGCTTTTGCAATAACATCACGCAGACGGCTGTTGTTAGCCGGATCAGCGCTTCCACCTTCTTTTACAGCAACTGCAAGTTCTTTTCCGATTTTCGTAAAGATCTTACCCTTTGCTGCATCATTTTTCTCTTTCTTATGTTTAATATTGGCAAATTTTGAATGTCCTGACATTTCTATTCCTCTTTTCTATCTGTTTTCACACGTTCTTTATTCTATCACGCCATCGGAAGTTTTTCAATCTTTACTCTTTGAATTGTGTTATCATTCACTTCCAGAACGGTAAATCGGTAGTTCTTATATACTACAATGCACTCTTCGCCTTCATTCGGGATACGTTCCAGCTTGTCGATCATAAAGCCATTGAGTGTTCCATACTCTTCCGTGTCAAATGTAACATGCAAAAGGTCTCCCAGTTTTTCCAGCTCCAGCATACCGCTCGCGATATAGGAACTGGCAGAAAGTACAATGATCAATTCTTCTTCCACGTCATGCTCATCCATAATATTTCCGACAATTTCTTCCAGTATATCTTCCAGTGTCACAAGACCGGAAGTCTGTCCATATTCGTCCATAACAATTACGATGTGGTTTTTCTTTGCCTGCATCTCCTTAAAAAGGCGGTCAATATTCTTAGACTCCGGTATAAAATCTACAGGTCTTATGTAAGAACGTAATTCTTTGACCGGAACATTTCTGTAATTGTTTTTCAAATAGCATGTCATGGCCTCACGCAAATGCATAAAACCGATGATCTCATCAATACTTTCTCTGTAAATCGGAAATCTTGAATAATTCGTCTCCAGCATAAAATGCAGTGCATCTTCCAGAGATTCCTCCTCATCTATTGCCACAATATTCTTCCTGTGAGTCATGATATCCCGGGCGTTCTTATCCATGTATCGGAACACATTACGGATCAGCTTATCCGCGGTCCCCTGTCTGGCCTCGTCCATAATTCTACTTTCTTTCACTCCTTTGATTATGTATGAAGCTCAAAACTGACTTTGATTGCTTCATCTACTTTGTACATCATTTCTTTATCCAGGTGACAAACCATGTCCTTTAAGCGCTGTTTGTCTATGGTTCGGATCTGTTCTAATAATACCACAGAATTCTTTACAATCTGATATTTTCTTGCATCTATCTCTACATGAGTCGGCAGCTTCGCCTTATTCATACGGGAAGTAATCGCCGCACATATGACAGTCGGGCTGTGACGGTTTCCTACGTCATTCTGAATGATCAGCACCGGACGAATCCCTCCCTGTTCTGAGCCGACCACCGGACTCAAATCTGCATAATAGATATCACCACGTCTTACCTGCACAATGTCCACACTCCGATTTTACTATGATACTACAAGTATTTCCAGCTTTTTCGGAAGTATTCTTATATTTTCATGCAAGAATAAAGCAAAATCCATTCACAGGCATCCCGTTCTGGGCTTTTACCCTTTCTTACTATTACACATCAAAATAATCGACCTGTTCTATGACCTGCCCATTCTGAATGTATTCTCTTGGAATTCTCTTTCCGAGATCACAGACAAATTCATAGTTAAATCTTCCAGACAGATCGCTTAAAGTCTCCACCGGAAGAAATTCATCACCATCTTTACCGACCAGTGTTACTTTATCACCAAATTTTACATCTGGAATATCTGTTACATCGACCATAAACTGGTCCATACAAACTCTTCCGCGGATTGGTGCTTTTTTGCCATGGATCAGTACATAACCTTTGTTAGAAAGACTTCTGGGATATCCATCTCCGTAGCCGACCGGAATGGTCGCAAGAGAAGTCTCTTTTTCTGTCACATAGGTTCCGCCATAGCTGACCGGAGTTCCTTCCGGAACTGTCTTTACATAAGAGACATGACTGATCAGTTCCATGGCTGGTTTTAACGGAACATTCTTTTTTTCTACCTCCTCGGAAGGATACAATCCATAAATGGATATTCCGGCACGTACCAGATCCATGTTCGCTTTCTTAATATCAATGATACCGGCACTATTTGAGCAGTGGCAAATCGGGAATGTGACACCCCGCTTTTTAAGTTCATCACGCATATAGTTGTATTTTCCAATCTGAACATCTGTATATGCCTTGTCTGTTTCATCTGCTTTTGCAAAATGTGTGAACATTCCTTCTAATTTAAGTCCCGGCATTTTTGAAATTTCTTCAATTGCATCTACACTGTCTTCATGAATCTGGAAACCAAGTCTTGACATTCCGGTATCCAGCTTAATATGAATATATGCATCTTTTCCCATTTTGACCGCAAGATTCGAAACTCCTTTCGCCATTTCTACTGTGTAAGTAGTCATCCGGACCTCATTTTCAATCATTGCTTCCCACTGATCCGGGAAAATGCATCCAAGCACAAGAATTGGTTTTTTTATATCATTTTTTCTCAAGACAACAGCTTCGTCCAGTGTTGCAACCGCGTAGCCCCAGATATAGTCTACCGGTTCCAGTAACCGGGCAATCTGGACTGCACCATGTCCGTAGCCATCTGTTTTGATAACCGCGATCATCTTTACCCCATCTTTGATATTTGCTTTCATCATCTGGAAATTATAAAAAATTGCATCCAGATCCACTCGTTCACATACTCTGCTGTATTGTTTCATAATCTAGTTTTCCTCCTGTATCGTCATGGCTGTTCCTGCCTTTTGTGCAAGTTCCCTTGCGAGAAGACTGTATGCGCCTTGTTCCTTCTCTATAATCTCACCAGCTCTTCCGTGAATATAAACACCGAGAAGCGCTGCTTCCCATTCAGAAAGTCCCTGTGCGAGATACGATGCAATAATGCCTGCCAGCACATCCCCGGATCCGGCTTTTGCCATAGCCGCACAGCCGGATAGATTTACCGCTACCCGCTCTCTCGGCTTTGCAATGGTTGTTCTGGAATCCTTCAGTACACAGGTAACGTCATATTCTTTAACAAATGTACGAAGTGCTGCAATACGATCTTTTTTTACTTCAGCAATCTTCAAACCGCTGATCCGTTCAAATTCTTTCATGTGCGGTGTAAAGATAAAATGTTCACAATCTGCACCACACAGATAATCCATATGTTCAGACAAAATATTGAGTCCGTCTGCATCTATGACACAAGGTTTCTTTGTATATGCAATGGTTTCTTTTAAAATCTTCCTTGCATTCTTCTTTGTTCCAAGTCCGGAACCTATAGCTACGACATCTGCCCAGTCGATCAAGCGATGTAGTTCATTGACATCATATTTTTCATAAGTTGTAATGATCGCTTCCGGAATCTGGCTCTGTAAGATCACGAGATTCTCTTTAGCAGTATAGATCTGCACCAGCCCGGTACCTGTCCTGTAAGCTGCAAGTGCGCCAAGATATGCAGCACCTGACATACCTTTGCTTCCGGTGATCATAAGAAGCTTTCCGTAAGTTCCTTTATTGGAGTCCGCATTTCGTTTCGGAAGAAGTGCTGCATAATCACTGCCCTCAAGTGTACAAACTGTTTCCTCATCTCTTTCCAGTGGAAGTGATACAATTCCGATATCCTCGGATACACAGATTCCTGCATAACTTCTTCCCGGATCAAGTACAAGACCAACTTTCGTCTCCTGAATTGTCACAGTATAGTCTGCACGCACTGCAGTTCCTAATACATTTCCTGTAGTTGCGCAAATTCCGGAAGGAATATCCACGGACATACGGACTGCATCAGACTGATTCACACACTCTATAATCTGTGCATATCTGCCTCCAACCTCCCGGCAAAGTCCAACTCCAAAAATTGCATCGATAATTAAAGTATACGGTTCACTTTCAAATGCTTCTTGCTCAAACTGCTCCTTAAACTGTGCTCCTGTATTTTTCAACTGTTCTATCTGATGGGCAGTCTCTGGTGTGCAGTGATCTCTGTTTCCGACCAGAACTGCTGTTACGTCATACCCTTCCCATGCAAACATTCTGGCAATCGCAAAGCCGTCCCCGCCATTATTTCCAGAACCACAGAGGACACATATTTTATTTAAATTAATTTTCCAGTCTTTAATGTGATTTACACATGCTCTGGCAGCCCGTTCCATAAGTTCCAGGGACGGGATTTTAAGTTCATTTATCGTAAATGAATCTGCCGTTTTCATCTGTTTAGCATCTGGCAAATATCTCATAGTTTTGATTCCTCCTAATAGAAAGAAACGTGCAAAGCCAGGATGCTATCTGAACAAACCTGTCTTTACACGTTATCTCCTTAATTATGTTCTTCCTTGTAGCGGCATATATTATATGACAGCCTCATCAGACTCTCGGATAAATGTACATTCTCAACAATCACACTTTCCGGGAGATTCAGATCTGTATGTGCAAAATTCCATATTCCGTGAACATTGTGTTCTGCCAGAAATTTTGCGACTTTGATTGACTCATCCTTTGGAATCGTCAATGCTGCAATATCAATACTGTTCTCATCTACAAATTTCGGAAGCTCGTCCATCATATGAATTGGAACACCACGAACTTCCTGCCCGTCAAGCTCCGGATTGATATCAAACAATCCTTTTAAGATAAATCCCCGCTTTTCAAATGATGCATAGTTCGCAAGTGCACGCCCCAAATTACCAGCACCAATAATAATAATATTATGATCCTGTTCCAATCCAAGAATTTTTCCGATTTCTGAGTACAGATATTTTACATTATAGCCATATCCCTGTTGCCCGAATCCGCCAAAATTATTAAGATCCTGACGAATCTGGGAAGCTGTTACTTTCATTCTTTTACTAAGCTCATTGGAAGAAATTCGTTCTACTCCCTGCTCGATCAGCTCCCCAAGGTATCTATAATATCTGGGTAATCTACGGATTACTGCCTGTGAAATTCCCCTGTTTTGCATGATCCGTACCTCCTTCCTTCAAAAATTTCTACTCATTATTATAGGCAATCGTTAGTATAATGTCAAACTTTTTAGTTGTTTTTTGTAGTATTTTCGTTATAATAGTATAAGATGATGCCCAAATTATGCGTCCGCGGCGCCGGATGCATCCCTGCGGCATCTTTATTTCTCAAAATCACAGGATTTTTATCAAGGAGGATAGGATGATACTTGCATGTCACAATATCGAAAAAGCCTTTGGAGAAGAAGTAATTGTCTCCGGCGGCTCCTTTCATATAGAAGACCACGAAAAAGCAGCTCTCGTAGGACCGAACGGTGCCGGAAAGACAACACTTCTTAAGATGATTGTTGGTGAGATACAGGCGGACGGCGGCAATGTTGTTCTGACACGCGGCAAGACGATGGGATATCTGGCACAGCATCAGGATATGAATAATGACCGTACTATCTATCAAGAGGTACGCACTGCAAAAGCCGACATTCTCGGCATGGAGCGGCAGATTCGTGAGATTGAACAGGAAATGAAGCATTTAAGCGGAGAACGTCTGGAAGAACGTATGAATACATACCAGCGGCTCACAGCGGCATTCGAACGTGAAAATGGATACGCCTGCGAAAGTGAGATCACTGGTGTTTTAAAAGGACTTGGATTTACAGAAGAAGAATTCGCAAAACCGGTCGCGACTTTATCCGGAGGTCAGAAAACCCGTGTCTCTCTCGGAAAACTGCTCCTCACAAAGCCGGATATTCTGCTTTTGGACGAGCCAACCAACCATTTGGATTTAAATTCCATCTCATGGCTGGAAACTTATCTTCTGAATTATCCCGGTGCAGTACTGATTGTCTCTCATGACCGGTATTTTCTGAACCGGGTTGTAACAAAAGTCGTCGAGATCGAACTGGGCAAGCTTACCACTTTCATGGGCAATTATACAGATTACGCCAAGAAAAAGGAAATGCTCCGTGAAGCCAGAATGAAAGAGTATCTGAATCAGCAGCAGGAAATTAAGCATCAGGAAGCGGTCATTGAAAAGCTTCGCTCCTTCAACCGTGAAAAATCCATTAAGCGTGCAGAAAGCCGTGAAAAGATGCTGGATAAGATGACCCCGGTTGAAAAACCGATGGAACTGCATACAGATATGCACTTAACACTGGAACCTTCCTGTGTCAGCGGTAATGATGTCTTAATTGTCGAGCATTTAAGCAAAGCATTTCCACCACAGATTTTATTTGAAAATATCAGCTTCGAAATCAAGCGAGGGGAACATGTCGCGATCATTGGAGACAATGGAACCGGAAAAACAACAATCCTTAAGATTTTAAATCAGGTACTCAAAGCTGATTCTGGAAGTTTCCGTCTCGGTTCTAATGTAAAGATTGGTTATTACGATCAGGAACATCACGTTCTGCATATGGAAAAAACAATTTTCCAGGAGATTTCCGATGACTATCCTAATCTTAATAACACGCAGATCCGTAAAGTGCTGGCAGCATTTTTATTTACCGGAGATGATGTATTTAAACTGATTGGTGACTTAAGCGGTGGCGAACGTGGACGCGTGTCCCTTGCAAAGCTGATGCTTTCTGAAGCGAACTTCCTGATTCTCGATGAGCCGACCAACCATCTGGATATTACATCAAAAGAGATTCTGGAACATGCACTGAATAATTACACAGGAACGGTTCTTTATGTTTCACACGACCGTTACTTTATCAATCAGACTGCAACACGTATCATGGATCTTGTTAATCATACGTTTGTAAATTATATTGGAAATTATGATTATTATCTTGAGAAAAAAGAAGAACTGACAGCCGCATACTCCAATACGTCTTGCTTAGAAAATAATTCCTCTTCTGCAGCTGCTGACTTGGCCTCTGATTCAAAGTTAAGCTGGCAGGAACAAAAAGAAGCTCAGGCAAAAGAACGGAAACGCGCTAATGAATTCAAAAAGACAGAAGAACGGATCGGTGTTCTGGAAGATAGAAGTGCTGAAATTGATATTCTAATGTCGCAGGAGGAAGTTTATACGAATTCAGTAAAATGTCAGGAACTTGCAAAAGAACGTGCAGAAATTGACGCTGAACTTGAAACTTTATATGAAAAATGGGAAGAGCTGGCCGAATAAGCCAGCTCATTTTTCTACTCTTCAAAAACACGTTTGATACTATCATAATGCAGGAAGATTCCTTCGTCAGCCAGAGCCTTGATCTCATCAGCTGTTGCAATCTTATATCCTGCAGTCTCTTCTGTCTGAAGATGCAGGTCTTCTTCTTTAAAATCCTTCTCAAAACGATAGACATCTACAAAATAATTGTCGCCTTCTCCAGGATTTTCTCTGTGATAGGTAAACATATAACCGCCCACACAGCCATTTACATCCAATCCTGTTTCTTCCAGTACCTCACGACGTACCGCTTCCTCGGAGCTTTCACCTGCCTGTGCAGCGCCTCCGGAAACTTCCCACCAGCCTGGTGCCCATGCCTTTGTCAGAACGCGGCGGGTAATCAGATATTTTCCATCTGGACGGCGGATCACACCTAACACTGTCAAGTGATACTCATCCTCTTTCAGGCACCAGTCATTGCGCTTCATTTTTCGTCCGGTCAGCTGTTTGTTTTTATCATAAATATCCCAGTATTCCATGCATTTCAACTCTTTCTATACTAACTTTTCAGCGATCGCTTTAATAAAGTCTTCACTGTTTAACACTGTTGGATTCGGAAGTGTTGTGATAAGAGCCAGATCTTTTGTCATCTTTCCTTCCTCAATTGTATCAATCGTTGCCTTCTCTAATTTATCTGCAAAATCCATCAGCTCCTGATTTTGATCCAGTTCACCACGTTTACGAAGAGCTCCGCTCCATGCAAAGATTGTTGCAACAGAGTTAGTAGAAGTTTCTTCACCTTTCAAATGCTTGTAATAATGACGCTGTACTGTACCGTGAGCAGCTTCATACTCGTAATATCCTTCCGGTGATACAAGCACGGATGTCATCATGGCAAGAGAACCAAATGCAGAAGAAATCATATCGCTCATAACATCTCCATCATAGTTCTTGCATGCCCAGATGTAGCCTCCTTCAGATTTCATAACACGCGCTACAGCATCATCGATCAATGTGTAGAAATATTCGATACCGGCTTCATCGAATTTTTCTTTATATTCTGCATCAAAGATTTCCTGGAAAATGTCTTTGAATGTGTGGTCATATTTCTTAGAAATTGTATCTTTTGTTGCGAACCAGAGATCCTGCTTTGTGTCTAATGCGTAATTGAAGCAGCTTCTGGCGAAGCTCTCGATAGAACCACAGAGGTTATGGATTCCCTGAGCAACCCCTGGTCCGTCATATTTGTGGACAAGTTCTTTGATCTGTGTTCCGTCATCTCCTGTATACACAAGCTCTACCTTTCCAGGTCCAGGAACTTTGATTTCTGTATTTTTATATACATCACCATAAGCATGTCTTGCAATGGTAATTGGCTTTTTCCAATTTTTAACGCATGGCTCGATTCCTTTTACAACGATCGGCGCACGGAATACAGTTCCATCTAAAATTGCACGGATGGTACCATTCGGGCTTTTCCACATTTCCTTCAGATTATACTCTGGCATACGCGCAGCATTCGGTGTAATTGTTGCACATTTTACTGCTACTTTGTACTTCTTTGTTGCTTCTGCGGAATCAAATGTAACCTGATCATTCGTCTCATTACGATGTTCAAGTCCAAGATCATAATAATCTGTATTTAACTCAATAAATGGATTCAGAAGATGTTCTTTGATCATCTTCCAGAGAATTCTTGTCATCTCATCTCCGTCCATCTCTACAATTGGTGTTGTCATTTTAATTTTCGCCATGTCTTTGTCCTCCTGCCACTATATAAACTTTACTTATATGATTCTTACAATTTGAAACATTAATCTTCTATTTCGATATGAAGATTTTCCATTACATGCATGATGTGCAGATTTGCAAGTCTTTCCGCTTCATCAGCATCCCCTTTTTTGATTGCTTCCAAAATTGCCTTGTGCTCCTCGATGGACTTCTCAGCCCGGTTTTTTGCGCCTACAGACAACATACGTGCCATCTTTACATATTTGTGAAAGTCCGATAACGTATGTTCCATAATCCGGCTGTTGGATGCTTCATATAGAACATGATGGAATTTACCGTCAAGATCTGATACCTGAACAACTTTGTCCTTATCCTTTTTCAAATGAAACTCAGATAAAAGAACAATTTCTTCCAGCTGTTCAATCTGTTCCGGAGTGATGTGCTCTGTCGCCCATCTGGCGCACATACCTTCCAACATAGAACGAATCATGTAAATATCATGAACATCTTTCGGCGTAATACCCGTTACATAGGCTCCTTTGTTCGGAATAATCTTTACAAGTCCTTCCAGTTCCAACTGCCTAAGTGCCTCACGGACCGGAGTCCTGCTGACTCCCATCTCCTCACCGATTGTGATCTCCCTGAGTTCATCACAATCCTTATAGACACCGGATAAAATATCCTCCCTCAATTTTTCAAATACCCTTCCTCTAAGAGAACGGTCCTGATACTCTTCCATAATTTTAACCTTCTTCGTGACCTCCTGAAATCTTTCTGACACCAAAAAGTCACCTTTCTTTTTATATAATGCACTTCATGTATAATTGTATACAATTGCCTCTCATATGTCAAGAGACAAAGCAAAAATCCTTCAGAAATCTCATAGCAAAAAGAAAAAACCAGAAACTTTTTTTGAATCTTGCTCTTTCTGGTTTTCTCTTCTATGATATTTTTAAATTTTTATTCAAGAATGCCTTGCACCTCTGCAATCCTGCCGGAGGCTATATCGGCTGGGGGATTGACTCCCAGCTAATATAATTTTGCACCAATTTCTCTTGGCCGGAATCCTTTTTCTTCCAGAGCTTTCATGATCTGGTTCTTATGCTCTGTACCGTAAGCTTCCATTGTAATACGAAGTTCCACGGCAGCATTACGGTTGGTGCTAACAAACTGATTATGCTCCAGTTTAATAACATTTCCCTGAGCATCAGCAATCGTCTGAGCAACAAGCGCAAGCTGTCCCGGTTTATCCGGAAGTAATACAGATGCTGAAAAGATACGGTCTCTCTGAATCAGTCCGTGTTGTACGATGGAAGACATTGTGATAACATCCATGTTGCCTCCACTTAAAATTGCAACCGCCTTCTTTCCTTTCAAGTCTAACTGCTTGAGTGCTGCAACTGTCAGCAGTCCGGAATTCTCAACGATCATTTTATGATTTTCGACCATATCGAGGAAAGCTCCGACAAGCTCATCATCTTCTACAGTCAGCATCTGGTCGATGTTATTCTTTGCATACTCGAAAATGTGGTCTCCGACACGTTTTACTGCGGTACCGTCTGCTATGGTATTTGCACTGTCCAATGTAACCGGCTCGCCAGAGGCAAGTGCCATTGTCATGCTTGGCGCAGCAGCAGGCTCAACACCTATTACTTTAATCTTCGGATTCAGCATTTTTGCAAGTGTAGATACACCTGTGATCAGTCCGCCGCCGCCAACTGGTGCAAGAATATAATCAACGGTTGGAAGCTCCTGCACAATTTCCATTGCAATACTTCCCTGACCTGCTACGATGTCCAGATCATCAAACGGATGTACAAATGTACTACCTCGCTCCTGGGCCAGTTTTTCGGCATACGCACAGGAATCATCATAGACATCTCCGTAAAGGATCACCTCTGCACCATAGCTTTTTGTACGATTTACTTTAATCAATGGTGTTACTGTCGGCATAACGATTGTAGCCTTGCACCCGAATTTCTGTGCTGCGTATGCAACACCCTGTGCATGGTTTCCAGCTGATGCAGCCACCAGTCCTTTTGCTCTTGCCTCTTCAGACATTGTGCTAATCTTATAATATGCGCCACGCACTTTATAAGCTCCTGTATACTGCATATTTTCCGGCTTCAGATAAACCTTACCGCCCGTCTGCTGGCTTAAGTTTTCACTATATACCAGTTTCGTCGGAAGAGTTACGTTTTTTACAATTTCGCTTGCCTCTTCAAATTTTTCTAATGTTAACATACTTCATTCTCTCCTTTTACATCAAACAATGCATTTACAAATGTATCAGAATTAAATTTCTGCAGATCGTCAATCGTCTCGCCGACACCGATATATTTCACCGGAATACCAAGTTCCGCCTGGATTGCAACTGCAATACCACCTTTTGCAGTTCCATCCATTTTTGTCAGGATAACACCGGTAATATCTGCCACTTCATTAAATTCCTTTGCCTGAGCAAGTGCATTCTGACCGGTTGTTGCATCCAGCACTACCAGTGTCTCGCGATATGCGTCCGGAAATTCACGGTCAATAATTTTATTCATTTTACGAAGCTCTTCCATCAGGTTTTTCTTATTGTGAAGCCGTCCGGCAGTATCAATCAAAAGTACATCGGCATGTCTTGCCTTGGCAGCTGCAACTGCGTCATAGACAACGGCTGCAGGATCAGAACCTTCCTGGCCTCCGATCAATTCTGCTTGTGCACGGTTCGCCCACTCTTTCAACTGCTCTCCCGCTGCAGCACGGAATGTATCTGCGGCAGCCAGCACAACTTTCTTATTCTGACTGCGGAGTTTTCCAGCTAATTTACCGATCGTAGTTGTCTTTCCGACACCATTCACTCCAATGACCATGACCACAGAAGTTCTCTCTTCAAATTCATAAGCAGCTTCTCCAACGTCCATCTGCTCTTTGATGCTGTCGATCAGGATTTGTCTGCATTCAACAGGTTCTTTGATATGCTGGGTTTTTACCTTTTCTCTTAATTTGTCCAGAATATCATAAGTTGCCTGAACTCCGAGATCACCCATGATCAGGACTTCCTCCAGTTCTTCATAAAAGTCCTCATCAATATGTGTAAATCCGTTAAAAATACTGTCCATACTGGACACAATATTATCTCTTGTCTTTGTGAGGCCATCGACAAGTCGTCTGAAAAAACCTTTCTTTTCTTCTGCCATACTTTTACTCCTTTCAAGGCCGGCTCATTGCCATTCAAGAATGCCGAGGCATTCTTGCTGCGAGGTGCGCGTCATGCAATTGCATGACATACTTCTACGTTCTATCTTACCTGCACTTTCTCTAATCGTCCAGTTCATCTTCCAGAAGACTGACGGACACAAGCGTTGAAATTCCTTTCTCCTGCATGGTGATTCCATACAGACGGTCTGCTGCAGTCATTGTACCACGTCTGTGTGTAATGACAATGAACTGTGTATTCTTCGTAAGCTTATGCAGATACTGTGCAAAACGGTCAACATTGCTATCGTCCAGTGCTGCCTCAATCTCGTCAAGCAGACAGAACGGGGATGGTTTGAGATTCTGAATTGCAAATAATAATGAGATTGCTGTCAGAGCCTTCTCTCCACCAGATAACTGCATCATATTCTGCAGTTTCTTTCCAGGCGGCTGAGCAATAATACGAATTCCTGCTTCCAGAACATCTTCATCATCCATCAGTTCCAATGTACCTTTTCCGCCTCCGAACAATTGCTTGAATACGTGGTCGAATTCCTGACAAATGTGTGCAAACTGCTCTGTGAATTGCTTTCGCATCGCTTCGTCCAATTCTGCGATAATTTTTTCCAGTGTTGCTTCTGCTTCCACGAGATCATCATGCTGAGTCTTTAAGAACTCATATCGCTCCGATACATTTTTATAGTCCTCAATGGCATTGACATTAACATTTCCCAAAGCGCGTATTTCTCCTTTTAATTCCTGAATACGCTTTTTCATCTTCGCAACATCCGTTAAATTTTCATTTCTAAGCTCCAACGCACGATTATAAGTGAGTTCATACTCTTCCCACATATAATTGATCTGCTTCTCGGCAGCTTCTTCATAACTATTCTTCTGGCTCTCCAGACGGAAGATTTCTTTATCCAAATCAGAAATCTGCCTGGAGAGGTCTTCACGCTTCTGTAAGAAATCTTTATGGCGCTGGTTCAGATCTTCACGTGTCTTCTTCGCCTTTTCAATCTCATCCTGAATTTCCACAAATAATTCTCCAGAATTCTCAATCGTCTGGCGCAGTTCCTGAATCTGAGATTCTTTTTCCTCGATTTCTTTGCTCGTACCGCCTTTACTTGCTTCCAGCCCCTTCAACTCTTCGCGGAATTTTTGCATCTCTTCCTGAATACGTTCTGCATTTTCCATTACGAACAGAACCTTTTGTTCTGTAGCAGCACAGGATAAATGTGCATTTTCCGAAGCCTGCTGCTGTAATATTTCCTGATGTTTCAGATCATCTAACTTTGTCTGCCCTTCTTCAATCTGTTTATTCAGGTCACGTTCTAACTGTTCAGACGTATCCAGCTCCACATTGATGGACTGCTGATTATCCATGATGTCACTGATCTCCTGATCCAGTTGCTGTGTCTCTTTCTGAATTTCCAGCGCAGTCTGATTCGCTGCTTCGATCTTGCTCTTTGCCTGATCGGCATTTATCTTCGCTGTATTTTGGCGGACATATGCTTTCTGTAGTAAATCTTTGATCTGTTCGATTTTATCATAATAACCGGAACGATTGTTTTTCAACTCCGCGATTTCCTGCTCTGTCTTTGCTACATCAGCACGGAGTTTTTGGACAGCCTGCTCCAGCTCTTCTATCTCACGGCGTCTGCTTAAAAGGTTGCTGGAATTCTTGAATGCTCCACCAGTCATAGAACCGCCCGGATTAATCAGATCACCTTCCAGCGTTACAATTCGAATAGACTGCCTGTATTTTCTTGCAATGGCAAGTCCGTGATCAATATGATCGACAACCAGTGTTCTGCCAAGCAGAGAGCCTGCCAGTTCCAGGTACTTGTCTTCCACCATAACAAGAGTGTCTGCAAGACCGATAACTCCTGCTTCCTTCAATGCCTGTGGCTGAGCAATTCCTCCATGGGAACGGATCTGCGTCAGTGGGAGAAATGTTGCGCGACCGAATTTATTCTTTTTCAAAAATTCAATCATACGTTTTGCTGTCTGTTCGTTATCTGTAACAATATTCTGGATACTGCCGCCAAGAGCCGTCTCAATGGCTGTCTCATATTTTTTCTCTACTTTAATAATATCTGCAACAACACCTAACAGCCCTTTTTCATGACTGCGGTTATCCATAACACGCTTAATACTGTTACCGTATCCGTCATAGCGTTCAGTCATATTTCTAAGAGACTCCAGGCGTGAATGCTCTCTGTGGTAAGCGCTCTGACTTGCACGGATCTGCTCATTTTTTTCATTTAAAGACTTTTGAAGTTCCTGAATCTGTGATTCATAGTTCTTCTTCTCTTCTGCAAAGGAAATAATCTGATCTGATACTTCTTTTAATTCCGCATAAAATGTCTCATATTGTTCTTTCTGAAGACCGGCTTCACTTTGCGCACCAAAATATCTCTGGTTCAGTCCGGATTTCCGCACCTGGATCTGTTCCATCATAGTATCGAACTTCTGAATCTGAGCTTTTGTGGATGCACGGTTTCCGAGAATTTCCCGAATATCATTCTGGTTCTTTTCAATATCAGAACTAAGACTTGCAATGCGGATCTGAAGCTTGTTCAGATTCTCTTTTTCAAGTGTTTCTGCTTTTCGGCCGGAATCTAATTCCGCCTGGAGTCTTGTCTGATCCGAAATCAGAGTACCAAGCTGTTCCTCACGCTCGGAAAGTTCCCGTTCAATGGACTGGGCACGATTCGCGTAATGCTCATCATTCATTCTGGCACTGTGGATCTGCTCCTTTAAAAGAGCAATCTGATTCTCCAACTGCTGTTTTAACATACTGGTCTCATTAAGCTTGCGATTATAAGTCTCAATAGACGCGTCCATCGTATCGACTTGTTCTTCAATACTTTCATATTCCTGCTTTGTATCTTCATACAAGCGGTTTGCTTCTCCCATCTGAGCCTTTGTCAGATTATCTTTTGCTTCCACATCCCGGATCTGCTCTTTCAGGCGGTCTGCTTCTAACAGAAACATATTGATATCATAAGTCTTCAGTTCTTCTTTTTTCTTCAGATATTCTCTTGCTTTCTCAGACTGCCGTTCCAATGGACCGACCTGCTTCTCAAGCTCCGAAAGAATATCATTGACACGGATCAGATTCTGCTGTTCCTCTTCCAGCTTCTTCACAGACATACTCTTACGTCTTTTGAATTTTACAATACCGGCAGCCTCATCAAACAACTCTCGCCGCTCTTCCGGTTTACCACTTAAGATCTTGTCAATCTGTCCCTGTCCGATAATGGAGTATCCTTCTTTACCGATACCTGTATCATAAAATAATTCATTAATATCTTTCAGCCTGCATGCACTGCCATTGATCAGATATTCACTTTCACCAGAACGGTATAACTTTCTTGTTACCGTAACTTCTTCGAAATCAATCGCAAGTTTATGATCTGAATTATCCAATGTGATTGCTACAGACGCATAGCTTAACGGTTTACGGTTCTCTGTACCGGAAAAGATAACATCTTGCATTGTGCCGCCTCGAAGCTGCTTGACACGCTGTTCACCAAGTACCCACCGCACCGCATCGGCTACATTACTCTTACCACTTCCATTTGGTCCGACAATTCCTGTAATACCGTTGTGAAAATCGAATTTTATCTTATTTGCAAAGGACTTAAACCCCTGCACTTCTATGCTTTTTAAATACATACAACACCTACTTTATATTCTTTTTGCGGAGCATCAGAATGGTCTTGTAGGCAGCTTCCTGTTCTGCGCTCTTTTTTGTACGTCCTTTTCCGATTCCATAGACCTGTTCTCCGATCTGAAGTTCGACCTGGAAAGTTTTATCGTGATCTGGTCCCTCTTCCCCAACCAGATGGTAAGAAAGTTCTTCTTTAAAATGTGCCTGCACAATTTCCTGCAGGATAGTCTTGCTATCATAAAAGAGCTTTTTATTCTCCAGGTCTTTTAAAATGAATCGGTTGATAAACTCTTTTGCATTAGCAAAACCACCGTCTACATAGATTGCACCAATCAGTGCCTCCATAGCATCAGAAGTAACAGATTCTCTCTTCCTTCCTCCTGTTGCATCCTCTCCTTTTCCAAGAAGCAGATATTCTCCAAGTTCAATCTCCCGTGCACAAAATGCGAGTGCCGGTTCGCAGACCATGCTGGCGCGGGTCTTTGTTAATTCTCCTTCCGGAGTTGTCGGATGTTCAAAAAATAAAAATTCACTGGACACAAGTTCCAGTACTGCATCACCCAGGAATTCCAGGCGCTCATTACATTCATACTTCGGAAGATGCTCTTCATTCACATAGGAGCTGTGACTCATTGCCTTCTTAAGAAGCGCAAAATCCTGAAATGTATATCCGATTCTATGTTCTAATTCTTTTAAATTTCTCTTCATGCTCATTCTCCTATAGTCAGAAAGAGAGAAAGCCCTTTTTTCCGGACTTTCTCACTTATAATATCTTAGTTGTTTCCAGTTGCATTCTGAATCTGCTCAACAGCATCTCCTACCGTCACGATCTTCTCAGCATCTTCATCACTGATTTCAAGTTCAAACTCATCCTCTATAGCTGTAACAATCTGGAATACATCCAAGGAATCTGCGTCCAGATCATCCTTGAATGTAGAATCCATTGTAATTTTGTCCTCATCAACATCACAGACCTCTGCAATAATTTTTTTCAGTTTTTCAAACTCCATAATTACGTCTCCTTTTGCTTGTTTGTTCATTCTATTATTCAGCGGCAGTTTCTTCCGCCTGAATACTTGCTTTGATTTTCTCACTGATATTCTGTTGTTTAAATGTGACACACTGAATGATCGTATTCGTCACTTCTTTTGCTTTCGCACTTCCATGGGTCTTAACTACAAGACCGTTCAGTCCCAGAAGCGGAGCTCCACCGTACTCTGTAGCATCGAATGTCTTCAAAGTCGTCTTAAGCGCCGGTTTTACAAGAAGCGCGCCAATCTTGCTTCGAAGAGTGGACATCATACCGCCTTTGATCTTATCGACAAGAACAGCCCCCAGTCCTTCATAAAGCTTTAAGATCACATTTCCCACGAATGCTTCACAGACAATTACATCTGCCTGGCCATGTGGAATCTCTCTCGCCTCCACACTTCCGATAAAATTAATTCCCGGAAGTTCTTTTAACTGTGGAAATGTATCTTTGACCAGTGCATTGCCCTTCTCTTCTTCCGCACCGATATTCACGATACCTACCTTCGGATCCTTTATACCAAGAACATTCTCCATATAGATGGACCCCATCTTGGCAAACTGAAGAAGATGTGCCGGTCTGGCGTCTACGTTCGCACCACAGTCAATCAAAAGAGAAACTCCTTTTTCCGTTGGAATAAGTGGAGCTAATGGCGCACGGTCAACACCTTTGATTCTGCCGACGATCACCTGTCCGCCCACAAGAATCGCTCCTGAACTTCCAGCAGATACAAAAGCATCTGCTTTTCCCTCTTTTACAAGCTTCATCCCGACTACGATGGAAGAATCTTTCTTCCTGCGTATAGCATGTACCGGCGGCTCTGCTGTCTCGATCACTTCTGTCGCATTCACGATCTCGATCTGCTCTGGATTGTAGGTCTTGCCTTCCAGACCTTTTCTTATGACGTCTTCAATACCGACCAGAATGACTTTTACATTCTTTTCCTTGGAAATGGCATCAATTGCGCCGTCAATCATTGCAGCCGGAGCATTATCTCCCCCCATAGCATCCAGTACTACTGTTGTAATTTCTGACATGATATTTCCTCCTGTCTCTACTGGTAATATTCTACTAAACATCACCGGAAAAATCAACACGTATCTTTACAACATGACAATCAATGCTGCTGTGATCAGTCCGATACTGATCAGCATCGAAATGGAATTAATCGTACTGGAAAGCTCATAATCTTCTCCAAGAGCATCTGTATAAGCTGGGCAGGCGCTGGCAATCGGGCTTAAAAATGCAAGAACAAGTGCTTGTCTGATCTGCAGTGGGAATGGCAGACAGAAAAAAGCAATCGCAGCAAATGATATGGTCACTGCATAACGCGTGAACAAAATCCAGATCACATGACTGATTCCATCTTTTTTAATATTCAGTTTGAATCCGACCCCAATCATCAGCATCGCCGTAAATGCATTGGCATTGGAGCCAATCTGTGTAACCGACAATACAAGTCTGGGAATCGGAATCCCTAGAATCAGAACAATCAACATCCCAAAATAAACAAGAAACGGAGTGGATCTACTCAATGCCCGCCCCATAGTCTTCAGCGAATTTTTTAACTGCGTTTTGGTAGCTGTCTCTGTTCCCGGCACCCTATGTATGGAGTTTTTGAATACTTCCGCAACTGCCTTTGCCCCACCGTTACAATAAAAAGCATTTCCCATATCAAATAATGTGATGCCAAGAAGACTGAGCGGCTCTAAAAAGCTCTGTGCAAACGGCAGGCAGAAATTTCCGATATTATATCCTGATAAATTCAAAATATCAAATGGAATATTCTCTTTTTTTCCTGTTATTCTCGATGTAAAAAACGCAATAAACATCATAAGAATTCCAACAAAAAGACTAAGTCCTGTCACTGTTAAAAGCGAAATCTGAAAATCTACTTTTGAAAATGAATAGATAATTGCACATGGCAACGTGATATTTAACAAAATTTTTGCAAGTGTACGGAAATCCTGTTCATGAAAAAATCCGACTTTCTTCAGAAAAACTCCAAGTGCAATAATAAGAAGATACGCTGCTGCGCGGTATAAAATGTCGTTCATAATCTGTCCCTCTACTTCTATTTTACTCAGGTTTTACTATACCACAGAATTTCATTTTATCAATCCTTAACTTCCAATCGTCTCTCCATCATAATCGTCCCAGCACTCATCCTCATAGACTTCTGTTTGCTCAATTTCCTTTTCCTTTGGAACCTTACAGTCTGTAATTGCTTCTAACATTTCTTTTCCGGAACGATACCGCTTCTCCCGGTCAAAAGAAAGTGACTTTAACACAACTTCTTTGAGCCGCCTGCTTCCACTCTTCGGCTCCGGGATCTCCTCGCCCCGCATTCTGAGTCTGTATGCCTCCTGCATATCCTTTACCGAGATCCGGTCTTTTTCCGGAACAAATGGCAGACGCCTGTCATTCAACAGCCAGTAAAGCGCCAGACCGAGTGAATAGGTATCCACACTTTTCCCATACTTCATTTTCTTTGCCACTTCCGGCGCCATATACCAGTCGGTTCCGGTCATGGTCGCACTCATAGTCTTTTCCATCGTCCGTGCGATTCCAAAATCGCCCAGCTTGAAGTTTCCAAACTCTGACATCATAATGTTGTCCGGCTTGATATCTCGGTGGATGACATCTCTCCTCTCACAGACTTCCAGCGCACGGCAGATGTCCATTCCGAGCTGTACAATTCTTTCCTCTGAAAATGTTTCCGTTTTCAGAACTTCTTTTAGTGGTTTCAAAAGTTCCATCCGGATATAAAGCGTACATCCCGGTCCGTCCGGATTTTGTACAACTGAAAAATCGTGACAATTTACAATATTGCTATGCCCCTTAAATTCCAGCATCAGCTGATATTCCCTACTAATGAGTTATTAGATCTATTTGATGCTTCTGCGGATACACCAACTGCTTCTGCTTTTATTCAGCAAAGAAACAAGATAAGACCAGAGGCTTTTGAATCTATATTTGCTGGTTTTTCACATAAGATTATGACAGAATTTACGGAAAATATGCCCATACTAGCCGTTGATGGTTCTGATGTACAGATTCCTACCAATCCAGAGGATTTGGCATCATTTTATTCTGAAACAAATAATCGGTTTCTATCTGCTCTAAAAATTCCCTGCTCAAATATGCCTCCAGCTTTTGAAACGTAGATTCGTTAAAAATCACCTTGTCCGGATTTTTATACTCTATCCATGCCATAGCGCACCATGTGATTCCCCGTAGGCATGTGACCGGAATATACACGTCCGTCCTTTTCTTTAATCCTGCTGTGTCAAATCTTCCTTTTACTTCGCTTATATATTTTTCAATAAAGGCATCCGCCTCTTCCCGTGAAAGTATCACATCAGTCTTCCAAAATGTAGTCGTGGGTGCAAGAAAATGCCCCAGATCCTGTGCCGGGTCTCCGTAAAGCGGTTTCTCCCAATCAATCAGGAAATTATCGTATGTGCCGCCGTTTATTAAAAAATTGGTAGAATTCAGTTCCGTGTTGATACAGCATCTATAAACCGGTTCTTCCAAACAATCCACAAGTCTCCATACCATATCCAGCATCTTACGTATCTTCTTTTTCTGCCATTCCTGTCCCAGCGGAGACTCCTCATATACCCGGAACATCTCTTCGCACTCTTCCAGAATGGCCCGAAGCGGATTTGCCGGTACTATCAGACTGTGTTCTTTTGGAATCTTCACACTGTGAATGTCCGCAAGACATCCTACCGCATGCATTAGTTCCGTCCTGTAATCAAGGGCATGCCCGGGGAGATATTCCATTACCATCACTCCCTGCTCCAGATGTTCAAGACTTCCATCCACATAAAATGCCTTCGGCGTGCGTCCCGAATTCTCAAGCATTCTAAGCACCTGATATTCATATGCAATCTGATTCTCCAGGTGCATCTGGCTTCCGAAATTCACCCGGAGGATCAGCTTCTTTTTCGTTACCGGATGTGTGAAAATATAGTTTCGATTGTACTCTCCTTGTGCCAACATCTCATAAGTTTCCGTCACTTCTTCCGGAAGTCCCAGCGCTTTTCTGTATTGTTCCAGCTTTACATATTCCTTTAATCCCTGTACCTGTCCCATTCTTTTCCCTTTCTCTCCCTCCGGTATTTAACGAATATCTTTATACATCTGCGAAATCAAATGGATATCCACGCCGTCCCGATGCATCTTCCTAAGCCGGTTCATCTTCCACATTACTTTTAACTTCGAGATTGTCCCTTTCGGGAATCTTCTGTCTGATGTATAAATCCGTCTCTTTGCCATACCGAGTTTTACGCCCATTTCTTTCAAATTCAGCGAAAACTGATAGTCCTCCATAATCGGAAGTTCCGGAAACATGCCCGCTTCAAAGAACAAATCCCGGTCAACAAAAATCCCCTGGTCACCGAACATGACTTTTCTGTCCTTTATCCGGTGGTTTGAAATCACCTTGCATGTCCACATAAAGAAATTCCGGGAATGAAACGCGATTCCAAAGCATCCCGCCGCATGATCTTTCATGACTCTTCTTATCTCTGCCAACGGTCTTTCCGGAAGTTCGCTGTCACAGTGCAGAAAGAGCAAGATATCTCCTGTACTTCTTTTTGCCCCCTCATTCATCTGCACCGCTCTCCCTTTAAACCCCTGTATCACCGTATATTCCTGTCTGATAAGTTCAAGCGTCCTGTCTGTGCTTCCGCCGTCCACAAACAGAATTTCGCATTTATCTTTCAAATCTTCCAACTGCTCCTGCAACTTTTCGATGGTCTTTTCTTCATTATAGACTGGAATGATAATTGAAATCTTTGCAATCTTCGCAAGGTACTTTCCTGTCTCCGATTGTTTCAAGCGTTCACAATCCCGCATTCTTGCCCGATATCCCCGCAAATCTTCCGGCGTATCCATGTCCTCCAAAATTTCCACATAGCCCACGGTAAGCCCTGCTTTCTCAAGCACTTTTACCGTCTCCTCGAACACGGTTCCGTGACCATATTCCGAAAGACCAAAAGCTTCTTTCAAAGGCTTTTTCATTCCTACAAGATAATAGCCTCCGTCTACAGTCTGCCCGAATACCACGTCTTTTTCGCTCAAGACTTCAAAGGCATTTTCTAAATATGTACTCTGTACTTCCGGCACATCCGTCCCTATGAGGACACATTTCTCATAGCCTTTTTCAAACACCTCAGCAAGAGCATTGTACATACGCTCACCGAGTCCTTCTCCGGTTTGGGCGAAATAACCTGTCTGCTTTCCAAAAATGCTTTTGATAATCGGCTCATTTATGTTCTTTTCCAGCGTATAGTAGACGAAAACATCTGCGCTGCATGTTTCACATTCTTTTCTAATATCTTCTAAGAAACAAGTGTGAAGCAGTTCACATTGCTTCGGTGTCAGATGGGGCATCATCCTTGTCTTGGTTCTGCCTGCCTCCGGTACCCTTGTGAATATAATAACCGCCTGTCTCATTTATCTGCTCCTTTTTTCTTCTGTTTTTCCATATAAAGTCTTCTTACCATTACGACATGTTTTTCCTCTACCATTTGATTTAAAACCATATCACTGATTATTCTTCATAATATTATTTCTTTTTACACAACAGAATCCCTGTTGTCATCTTCATAATCTGAATCAACGCTGTCGCCCCTAATATTAAGCTGATAAAATAATATGCACTCACAATCTTTACCGATTTTAATGTTATATAGCCTATATAAAATCCAGATACTAAAATCATACACGCTGTCATAGTGCCAATAAAGTGTGAAATCCACATCTTTCCAAAGCTCTTTTACTTCATCAAGACTTTTAACAGTTCCATCTTCTTTCACATATACGCCTTCATCGGATCTCCCATACGGCTCCGTCCGGTTCACCAGCTTTATCCATGTAATTGTAACCGCTTGTCTCACCTAAAAACTCTTCTGATACTTACAAACTTAAAGTTTTTATTGTTCGCAGCTCTGTCTTTGCCGATCTTTTTTCCACATCCGGCAAGTAATGCGGCTGCCATTACGCCACAGAGAACAACACTTAAAAGTTTCTTCTTCATCTTTCATTCCACCAAATATATTTATACCAAAGCCATTATAATGGCAGGCATTTTGCCCGTCCAATAAATCTATTTAATAATTTCTTCTATTTATTCAAGACATATATAATCTTCCACGTCAATCGCTCTTTGGCATTCAGCTCCGGCTCTTCAATCACCATTTCAAAAAGCTTGTTAAGCGTCTCTCCAATCTCTTTTCCCGGCTTCATCCCATGACAATCAAATCACTTCCTGTCACCGCAAGTGATTTCAGCGAAACACTTTGCTCCTTCGCCAATATTTCTTCATAGCATACCCGGATTCCTCCGATGTTTTCCAGTTTTTCTCTCCGCATATAATCACTCTGCGCCAATGTATCTGCAAAATGTATTTCCATATATATTGGGAATAGTTCATCACCCATCTTGTTCATAGCACGCCTTACATTCTTCGACTCCGCCGCCATATGATAGTCATGATAAAATACAAGCATCGATATCTTCCGCATAGTATCATTATCGAATTTAAATCTTTTCAAAATGGCTTTCGCTATCTTTCCCCTTCCACATCATGACGTTTGAAATGTGCCCTGCTATTCTCATCTATCGTTTTCATCTTAGGCTTTGCCACATCATGCAGAAGCATGGTAAGTCTTAATACTTTATCAGCTCTTACCTGTTCCATACTTAGAATCGCATGCTCGCCCATGCTATAAATGTGATGTGGTGTCTCCTGTGTCGTTTCCATCATTTTATCAAACTTCGGTAGGATCACACCTGTGATTCCAAGTTCATAGGCCATTCGTATCACGCTTGAATTTGGAGACACCAGCATCTTCACAAGCTCCGTCTGGATCCTCTCGGCACTGATATTGGCAAGTGTCAGCGCCAGTTACATAATTCCGGCCTTTGTCTCTTCTTCAATCTCAAAGCCAAGCTGTGCCGCAAACCAGATCGCTCTCAAAATACGAAGGGCATCTTCCGAAAAACGTTCTTTTGCATTTCCCACACAGCGGATAACATTTCTCTTCAGGTCGGCAACACCACCGAAAATGTCTATGATTCCCTCTTCATCATTATAAGCCATGGCGTTGATCGTAAAATCTCTGCGTTGCAAATCTTCACGCAGGCTGCCGGTAAACTGCACTTCTGACGGGTGGTGGCTGTCCTCATATTTTCCATCGATCCGATAAGTGAGCACTTCAAATCCTTCTCCGTCTATCATTACGGTAATTGTCCCGTGCTCAATTCCGGTATCAAACGTTTTACGAAACATCTTTTTTGTTTCATCCGGTTTTGCGGAAGTAGTAATATCCTAGTCATCAGGGACTCGTCCTAATATAGAGTCCCTGACACATCCGCCTACCGCATATGCTTCATAACCGTGAGAACACAATGTATTTATAATCATTTTTACTTTCTCAGGCATTATAATCTTCATAGCATCCTAACCTCCATCCATGTGTCATAGATATTATTTTTAAACGACTCTTCTTCATCAATTTCGGGAAGATTCAGCACACAGTTTCCGAAATGTTCTTTTCTCAAAAAGCCAGTCTGAAGATCCGTCTCCGTAATCTCAAACATATCCTTTACGTCTTTAAAAAGTTCCGGATGCATCAGATACACTGCCGCCGTCACATCCCAATTATAAAATCCGTCGATACCATAATCTTCTTCATTATAACCAAACCAATAATCCGTCTTCTCCCGGATATAGACTGCCGCCGGATTTTCCATGGTAAATAAACATTTTTTATACTCTTCCTTTGTAAAAAGCACTTTCAAACAATTATTCCCCGTAATAACGGACACGTTTTTTCCTTTAGTTAGTACTGTCCATGTGGCTTTAGGATCACAAGAAAAATTAAGTTCATTCATGACCTTTTTTTCAAAAATCAGCGAGCTGGTAATTCCACCCATAAGCACGATCTCTTTTACCTTATCAAAAAAGGCGCTGTCCTTTTCATAAGCTCCATAAAGGTTCGTAAGAGACCCGGTTGCCAGGACAGATAGTTCTCCCGGATTTTTATTTGCCATATCCACCAGAAAATCTGCCGCCTCACTCTTATAATATTCCCTTGCTTCCCCGCCTTTTTTCACAGTAATATCTTTCCTTCCGAGATCGGCAAGCAATCGGTTTAATGCTTCCCAGACTACAGGCAGAGTACTGTTTCCATAAGTCGCCGTCACTCCGAGAACCTCTGCCTCTTCACATCCCAAAAGATACATAAGGGCAAGTCCGTCGTCTACGTCACATTTATTCACGCCAAACGTACAGTCACAGTCAAATACGATATGCTTCATATTATTTTCTTCCTTTCTTAAACCATGTGATTCCGGCTTTATATTCGCCGTCTGGCAAATCCACCTCTGCCTCAAAAAGTCCGCTTACGAACTTTCCGTCTTTTACAACTCCTTCCACATAGTTCATTTTCCCAAAATAATCCGCCACAGTCTGATTTGCGGGATGCTCCATTATATTCTTCGGAGTATCATACTGCAAAATATTTCCTTCGCTCATCACAGCGATACGGTCTGACATCTGAAGCGCCTCACGAATATCGTGAGTTACAAGAATCGTGGTAATCTTCCACTGCTCATGCAGTTCTTTCACAAGGCGTCCCATCTCCTCTCTGAGTTTTTCATCCAGCCCGGAAAACGGTTCATCAAGAAGAAGTACCTTCGGATTCGCCGCCAGTGCCCTCGCAAGAGCCACCCGCTGCATCTGACCGCCGGACATTTCCCTCATCTTCCGCTTTTCAAAACCGGATAACTGCACCGCCTCCAAAAGTTTCTTTACATTAGCCCGCTGTTCCTCTTTGGGTACTCTCTTCAATTCCATCGGAAACGTAATATTTTTCTCCACCGTCATATGTGGAAACAATCTCAGATCCTGAAACACGATAATCGTTCCCCTTTTCTCCGGAGCAACTCCGAGCACAGATTCTTTACGGATTCTGATATTTCCGTCTTGTACATCCAGAAGTCCCGCGATACTTTTTAAAAGCGTAGTCTTTCCGCATCCGGATGCTCCCAGAAGAGATATAAATTCTCCCTCTTTCGCATCCAGGTTTATCCCATGAAGTATTTCCTTTTTTTGTAATGTTACTTTCAGATTCTCTATCGTTAAGCTCATCTTCTCCTCCGCTAACTGTAGTAATCGCCTCCATTGTTTTTTGTAAAATGTTTTGCAATCTCATCGAATATACCAAACACTGCCAGCGTAATACCAAGGAAGATCACACTATAAATACAGGCAATATTCCGATTACCGCTCTGCAGATACGGCACCATAATAATGGTAAATGTTCTTACATTTCCCCCTCCGATCATGAGTGTCAGGAAATACTGACTGAATGAAACGATATATGACATACTCACCGCTGATAATATCACCGGTACAAGCATCGGAAGAGATATCCTAAAAAATGCCGTAAACGCCGAAGCTCCAAGGACTCTTGCCTGTTCCTCGAGTCTCATGCCAACAGCCTGTGTCCCATCCGTCAAAAGCCTTACTGCATAAGGCAGGGAACAAATGAGATGGGCAATGATCACACCTGTGATGGTATTGTTAAGCCGCATCTTAATAAATACGATCTGCACTCCCATAGCAAACACTGTCACTGGTACCATAAATGGCAATATCGTCAAAAACGATATAGTCTTCTTACCTGCAAAATCGTAGAACACCAATGCCCTGGCCGTCATAAGCCCAATGGTCGCCGAAAGTACCGCGACCACCGTAGAAATCAAAATACTCGACACAAATATCTTTGTAAGACTCTCCTTCTGGCGCAGTATTTCCCGCAAAGCTCTCGCAGAAAATACCTGAGGGATCAAATCAGGCCATGCCCAGCGTTCCGTAAATGTCCATATCAAGAGTGTGAGTATCGGCAGCAAAATCACCAATGCTAATAAGGCCAATATCAGATTTTCAATCCATGAGTTCTTTTTCTTCATCATAATCTATTTTTTATCCGTCAGTTCTTTCATATTTTTCTGCATCATTATAAAATAAATCAACGCACTAATCAATGAAATGATCATAATGATCCCATTTAAAGCCATCGCGTAAGGCCGATTCCGCAAATCCGGGTGAATATACTGCTGGTAAGCCAGGATCGGCAAGGCTTTTGGCGTTGTCGCCCCTAAGATCAACGGGAGTTCATATGCTCCAAGCGCAAATACAAATATGATCAGGAAACCGCTTATAATAGTATTTTTGCACAGTGGAAGGGTTATTCTGCAAAACGCAGTCCACTTCCCCGCACCTAAATTAATCGCGGCTTCTCCAAAGTTCCCATTAATATTCGCCATCAATGCAATCACAAAGTAAACGATAAACGGTATCTCCTTCCAAAGATAGGCCATAATGATTCCAACACCATTTGCATCATAAATCAGCATTGGAAACTGCTGTTGATCGTTAATCATTCCCAGCATATAGCATACCCTCGCCAAAATCCCATTCCTGGAAAAGATATTGACCATAAAAAGCGCCGCCACTACATGAGGCACAATGATCGGAAGTTGCACCACACGCATGAATCCTCCCTCTGCGCGTTTCCTCATGACGCAAAGTCCGCCTAAGAATACCCCCATCAAAGTGGCAAAAGCCGCCGATATGAATGCCGTCTTAATACTGAACGCCACAGATTCCAGCATATCCGGCCTCTGCAGCACTTCTTTATAATAAGATAACGTCGGTTCCTCTAAGCCAAAAGCCGGAATCACCCCTAGACTTTGGATAATTCCGGTTATGAGCCCTATTAAAAATAATACGGCAAGGATAGTCTGTGGAACCAGTAATAAATATGGTACCGTTTTTTTCATGTTATTTTCCTACTACTTCTTCTGCCCATATTTCCTCAATGATCGGCACAAGTTCTGCCGGCATCTCCGGAAGTCGTTTTGCTAAAAGTTCATCCTGCGGAATAGTTCCTTTTCCAAGATCAACCGCATCAAATGCTGCTTTCTGCTCATCAGAAAGTTTTGTGTTATCAAGAACAGGAAGCACTTTCATACTGTCATAACGGCTGGCCTGAATTTCCGGTGAAAGCATTTCATTGATTGCTACCATTGCTCCAGCTTTGTTTCCCGAGTTCCCTGCAATTGCCATAAAGTTTGTGTTCCCGATCGTTCCCTTATCAAACTGGAAGGACTGTACAGTCTCCGGATAAGCTCCGTCTGCAATCTTAACCGCTGCATCATAAGCGCCATATGTCATATATAATAAAACTTCCCCATCGGCAAACATATTTTCAAGTGTTGTAGAAGAGTCTGGAAATGTCTTTCCTTCGTTCCAGAGATATGGATTTAAGTTCCTCAAATATTCCATAGCAGGTGCAACTGCCTCTCTGATCACTTCTTTGTCTGCTTCCATTGTAAGGAACTGCTCATATCCACACAGTTCATATATTATATTTCTTACAAATGCACTGCCTGTGAAGTCCGGAAGTGCAGGATAAGTTACTTTCCCCGGATATTTTTCTGCAAATGCCTTGAATTCTTCTGCACTTGCAGGAAGCTCCGGTGTCTTGTCCGTGTCAGCCATCATTACAAACTGCGCTTTCCCGTACGGAGCTTCATATCCTTCAATCGGATAAGCAAAGTCAAGTGTTACGTCTTCATTCGTCGCATCAACATAGTCATTAAAATTCGGAAGTTTCTCTGTAAACGGTCCGAAAAGCATGTTATTTTCCTTTGCAGAACGGAAATTCTCACCGTTAATCCAGATCATATCAATACTTCCGTCTTCCTCACCGCCCTGAATCTCTCCCGAAAGCTGGCTTAATACCTGATCAATATCCATCGGAACACGTTCCATAGTGATATCATATTTTTCTTTCATAATCGGAGCAAAGGTATTGTCTAGCCACTCATTCAATACCTCATCTCCGCCCCATCCATAGAAAGTAACCGTGGAACCTTTTGCCGCTTCTTTGAGCTCATCAAAGGACATTTCCTCTACGCTAATTTCTTTCTTGTCTTCCTTTGTTGTGTCCGCTTTCTCTTTATTACCGCCACATGCTGCAAGGGGAAATACCAATATTGCGGCAAACAGTAAAGATAATAGTTTCTTCATCTTTCTTTCCTCCTAGGTTTCTTTTGTAATATACGGTGAATGCGCATCCAAAAAAACAATCCCCACTATTCCGGGACCAGTATGAGCACCTATCGCACACCCTACATAATTATCTATCGTAAGGGTTGCCCCATATTTTTCTCTTAGCATTTCTTTTATTTTATTCACCGTCTCCTCGTCATCACCATGAACAATTCCAACCGTTTGTTTAGAAAGCTCTACACCATGCTCTCCCACATAATCAATTAGTCTACGGATAGATTTTGTTCTTCCTCGCACTTTCTCTTCCGCTTTCAAACTTCCATTGTCATCCACAGTAATGATAGGGCGAATATTCAAAATCTCTCCGGCTATGGCAGAAGTCTTACCGATTCGTCCACTCTTCAACAAATATTCAAGTGTATCTACAGTAAACACATGTCTCATATGTTCACAATGATATTTTATAGCTTCTATAATCTCCTCTTTTTGAGCCCCTGCCCGAAGCATCCAACCTGCATACATTACAACAAGTCCAAAGCCCAAAGACGCACATTTCGAATCAATAATTGTCAAATCAAAATCCGGATATATCTCCATCAAATCCTCTTTTGCTTGATTTGCCGCATTGTATGTTCCTGCAATTCCCGTAGAAAAACAAATGTAAATCAACTGGTCTCCTCGCTTTGCATATGGCTCAAAATGCTTTATGAACATATATGTATTGATATGGTAAGTGGATACCGTTTCTTTTCCGTCACGCAAAATTTCATAAATTTTTTTTGCCTGTATGGTCTTGCCGTCAAAATAATCACTTCCATTTATAAGCACAGGTGTCGCAATCACTTCTATCTCTAACGCTTCTGTTACTGCTTTTGGTAAATCAGAGGCTGAATCCGTAATAATTTTTAATGCCATATTCTCTCCCACGTACTTTTCGCAGATTTATATCACCAAGTGTTTTGCCCGGTTAAAAAATGGCTGCATGCCAAGAGGTACTTTTTCATCCACTCCTAATATGAGGGGAAGTACATGATACGCCTCTTCAAATCCTTTTCTTCTAAAATTACATACACAAGAAGCGCAATATGTATAAAGAATTTTTGTATCTCCTTCAATCACTTGCTTTGGCATTCCTTTGGATAGTTCAGGTTCTTTTGCCGCCGCGCACCCACCGAGCCCGCAACACTGTACATTTTGAAACGGTGATTCAATTTTCCCTTTCAAAAAGTACCGCATATCTTCAAAAAGAATCTTGTCTTTTCTGTCTGGGCACGGATAATACATAGGAATCACATCCTTTTTCACCACATTTCCTTCGCCCAATTCTTTCAGTTTATCATAAATAGTAACAATCGGAATCCTGATTTTGTCTTTCATAAAATGATAACAATTCGGGCAAAGAAGAATAAGCTCTTCCACTCCATTTTTCCTCAATCGTTCTTCTATACGTTGCAAACTATTTTCTGCATCCGATATCAATCCCAATTCATAAACAGGCTTTCCACAGCACTCATACAGAATTCCTATATCGTACTTCTTCATAATTTTCTCCAGACGTTTCGTTGTCTTTGGAAAAAAGGAAGAAAAATTGCAGCCAGGCATAAAAACAGACTTCTTTTTGCTCTTTTTATAATTGGCAAACTTATATCTGTTCTTTTCCCATAAAAGCCCTCTATATGCCAAATCCTTTTTTGCACCTTCTCCATTTTGCACCTGTTCTTTGCGCATTGCAAGCGCAATCTTTTCTCCGCTGATTTTTTTAGGACAAACTTGTGAACATTTTCTGCACATAAAACAAGAATATGCCAGTTCTGGATGCTCTGAAAACTTCTGAAGATCCAAATCATATTTTTTCAAAAAGGAACAATTTCTCGTGCAAAGACCGCAATGGATACAATTTTCTACATTTATTTCACTCATTTTTTCTACTCCGCATCTATCTCATTTCCAAGAAATTTCTTCTTTATCAACAGTCCGGCTACCGTTACCGCAACCGCCAATACACCGGCAATTAAAAAGTATTTCCATTTATCTTCTCCCGCAGTAAGTCCTGCCGCTCCAATTGTGAAAAAGGACACCCCCGGAAACATAAATACAAAGGTTAAAATCGAATATTTCCAAAACCCGATATCCGTAATCCCATAGGCAAAATTTTGCAGATTATAAGGAAATATTGGAACCATTCTGGTTATCATAAGTATAATAATATCGCTTTTCCTATCATCTGAAAACAGCAGCTTTTTCATTAATTTATTCTTTTCAAGCATTGGCTTAACTGCATCTTTCAAAAAGAACTTTCCTACGAGAAATGCCAGCATTGCACCTACTGTTGTTGCTAGAAGGCAAGCAAAACTCCCCCATATCGGGCCAAATAACATTCCCGCTATTACTGCAAAAGTAACGCCCGGAAGGGCAAGTACGACACATCCGACAATTGTAATTATAATATATAAAGCTAATGCAGCCACAATATTTTCTTCTACCATGGTTTTTAGGAACATAAGATTGCTCATATCTCCAAGGTAAGAAGACCAGCCATAATGATGATTTAACATTAAAATCCCCGTCACAATACATACAAATATTATGATTTTAATCCAGTTCTTTTTCTTTTGCATTTTATCTTGTCTCCTATTACACCATGTCTTTTCTATATAAAAACGCCTTGAATAATCACGAGCAACTGTAATTTCTTCAAGGCATTTTTGTTATATTTTATTTCTTTCTATTCATTAGCTCTGTTGCCAAAATTATAATAGCTCCTCCAAAAGTCACTATTAACAACACCTTATTGATAGTTGCAAATGGAATTCTTGTCTGATTAATTCCTTCTCGTACCAATGCTGCAGGCACTACTTTCATTCTGCTAAAACCGTAAACGGCAAGACCGATTACCGTACAGATTATAAGGCTTCCTATCGTCGTTATCCAATTCAGTGTTATTTTTTTCTTTTGGGAAAGTAAAATTAGCACAATTGAAAGAACCAACAAAAGTCCGCCAAAAATCAATCCTGTATTTACACGCATTTGAAGCCACTCATTTTTAAAGCAGAGAGTAGCAATTGTCAATGCCCACAAAAAACCTGTATAAACATTTTTTATGTAACTCATTACTACTCAGCTAAACGGAAGATTACTGTTACCTGTGTTCCATCTTCCGGTAATACGGAATCATCACCATAGAATTTTGCAACTTCATTCTGAGTTGTTCCTGTCGGCCATGTTGCATCACTTGTGATACCCGTTGCACAGCTGTCAAGGCAAAGTACACAACCTGTATTATGCTTCTTTGCACTCTCAATGTTGCCGCCGAAACGGATGTCCATCTCATATTCTCCCTCAGAACACTTAATGATATCAGCAAATGGAATCTCATCCTGTCCTTCCCATTTTACAAATACATTTAATTTGTCACCTTCTACAGCTTTACCATTATCTGGACCCGCTTTCATATCCTCATCTGTCAGGTTGTCACCTGCAGTTGCACCGATATCAAGAAGTGCCTGATAAAACTCTTTCTCATCAGCAAGTCCGCGAAGTACAGCTTTCTCTCCGTTAGAACCTTCTGCATATACAATACCGTGTCTTGTAGGCTCTGTAAAATATGTTCCGTTTACTTCGCAAAGCATTGTGATTTCTTTATTTTCTTTATCTACAATCATAGTTTCTGCTTCTGTATCTTTTTTTGTTCCGTCATCAGAAGCTGTATCTTTAGCGCCACATGCTGCCAAAGAAAATACCATTGCTGCTGCGGCAAAAATTGCTGTCATTTTTCTTAATTTCATATTTTTTCTCCTATCTTTACTGTTTTTACTTTTTGGCTTTTTTCTTCTGTCTTTCCACATAAAGCTGTCTGAACAAAACAACCAATGCTGAAATTGAGAATAATAAAAGTAAACCTGTCACAAATAGTTTTGCTCCACCTGTGAGCATTCCTCCAACATAAGAATAAATAATAGTTGCCGGAAGCTGTCCAATACCAGTCGCTACAAAAAAGCTCCAAAATGACATGGACGTAAGACCCGCCGCATAACTTACAATGTCAAATGACATAAACGGAAGCAGTCTTGCAATCAGAATACTCATTCTTCCATGTTTCTCAAAGAACTCATCAATCTGCTTGAGTCCTGCCTTGCTTGTAAGTCTCTCGCACACATCACGTCCGAGAATTCTTGCGATGCAGAAACATACTGCCGCTCCAGCCATAGCGCTGCTCCATGAAAGAATTGCACCCTTCCACCAGCCAAAAAGATTTGCATTCGCAAATGTAATCAAGAAGGCTGGCAACGGCGCTGCTATCGACTGTGCAATCATTAACATGAAAGAAACTGCTGCTGCGTAGGCTCCGTAAGAAGCAACAAACTCTTTGACAACCGTAAAATCACCCGTAGCAAACATCTTCGTAATAGTACCTACCATCTTTCTGACACCTGGGACAAAAAAGTATGATAAAATAGCCACTGCAAAAAGGGCAATTACAACAATCTGTTGAATTCGTCTACTTCTTTTTTTCGTTAAATCCTTTTCTTCCACTGTTTCCTCCTTTCCTGTATTTTAGTATTAGAGGTGATTTCTGTATATGACTCACCATTCCTATTATACTTAGGTAGATTTTTCATGTCCAATCGATTTTGCAAATATATACTTCTATATTTATAGATATTATCTATAGTGTTTTAAGACACCATCCTCCATCTCCATGGCATAATCCGTATATTTTAGCCATTCCAATTCATGTGTACTTACCAACACAGTCGTTCCCTGTTCGCTGATCTGTTTTAATAACTCCATGACTTTTTTAGAATTCTCCATATCTAGATTGCTGGTCGGTTCATCGGCAAGAATAACTAATGGTTCATTCAGCATGGCGCGGGCAATGGAAACTCTCTTTCGCTCTCCACCTGACAAAAACTCTGGAAATTCATTTTCCAAATGCTCAATTCCCATTTCCTTCAGCAGCTTTCTTGCATGCTCTCTCTTCTTTTCATAAGAAGAAGCTAAATACGCCGGCATGCAGACATTATCCAATACCGTAAAATTATTAAGAAGACTGCTACCTTGCAAAATATAACCAACTTCCTTATTTCTGCATTCCGCCAGTTCATTTTCAGACATTGCTGTAATTTCCTTGTCGTTTATGTAGATTTTACCGGAAGTAGGTTTTGTCAGACCTGCAATCATATTGAAAAAGGTTGTTTTTCCGCTTCCTGAATGTCCTGCGATACCGACAAATTCACCTTTTCCTACATGTAGACTCACATCTTTCAATGTGTAAAACTCTTTTTCGTTTCTGCTAAATTTTTTTGTCAAACCTTTTGTTTTTATCATCTTACTCTTTCTCCATTATCAGCCGGTACGGTTCTTCTTTACTGATTCTATATACAGAACTAACAGCAGCAAGTATTCCTGTCAAGAATGAAATTCCCATACAGATTAGAGCCGTCATTCCTACCTGCTCCAATTTCATACTCATATATTGAATCTCCAGTTTTTGACGAATTACATCACCAAAAACAACGATTCCGAAATACGCCACAATTAACCCGATAAATCCTCCGACCAAACTAATAATCATTGCTTCCGATATAATAATTTGGAACACTTGTCGTCTCTTAGCTCCCAGAACATACAAAATACCAAACTCATATTTTCTTTCATTGATTGTAAGCATAAAAATACTGATTAAGGCAAGAGCCGTAGATACAACAAGCAATACAATCAATAAATTGCCGTATCCCGACAATTTTTCCACTTCCTTTGCCATTCCGCTCATCAAATCACTTGCTGTACATGCATAGATTTCCTCTTCTTCCGGATATGCCTCTTGAAGATCCACGCCGAAAGAACCTACTGACACGCCGTCCTCTACCTCGATCATAATCATGGATGCGATATTTTTCAGATTCTCTTTATCCAGATTCTCAGATACAATATCGGAATTTGCCAGTTTATATATTGTATCGAAAGTCATGAAAACAGAATTATCATATCCCATTCCTGACTTATCAAGCTTTGCTGCCACCTTAAATTCCGTATTATAAAATTTTATATTTTGACCAATTTTAGCCGCAACATTATAGCCGACCACAACTTCTCCCACTTCGAGATTCAGTTCCTGCTTTTCACTCAGCCATGGACTCACGACAAAATCTGTCTTTGGATCAAATGCGATAAGCTGAACTGCTGCATCACAGCAGGATGCTGCCTGCGTAGCAACATAAAGCTGCGGTGACAGTCTTTTTACACCCTCGATTTTTCCAAGCCTTTCCACCCAGTCTTTTGAGATTGCCACAGAACAAGGTGTTCCGGAAAATAATGATTCTCTAATATCTTCCGTTCCCTTATTCGGAATCACTATAATATCTGCTCCCATTCTCTCCGTTGTATTTTTGATTCCAAGTCTCATATTCTCTACTAATACATTACTGAAAAAGAATGTTGCTGACATGAGAAGCACAAAAAACATCATAAACAGACTTCGGTACATCTGTGCATTCAAATTTCTAACCGCAATTGAAAAACAATTGATTCTTTTTTCCTTACCCATTTCTTTACCACCAGTCCAATATAAAAATAACATTCCACTATTTTACCTGCGGAATGTTGGTACCTTCTCCAATAATTGCAACGATACCGCCAAACATTGCCACGACTGCACCTATTCTTCCCCACAATGCGGTGGAATTACACATCATCTCCGGATTTGGGCAAACACCGATTCCTATATTTCCACTTGTCAGTGCAATCATCAAAAGACCTGTAACAACTGCGATAATACCGACTGCTCTTGTATTCTTCACAAAAAACATAACAATAGCCTCCGCCAAAAGAAGTACCCCGATATACATCATGGTCGTTCCATAATAAAAACACTTCATATGGGTTTCGCCACCATTGGCAAGTTCCAAGGATTTCTGACAAACCGGTGCCCAGACTTTCACTGCCCCAATCATAAAAATAGCTGCAATTAATATAATAATTCCGCTAATTTTTCTTTTGTTCATACAAAATTCTTCCTTTCATCACTCATATATTTTTCTATAAACACAGATAAAAGCATATCATACTGTACTTCATAATGCCAGCACGGAAAGCAGTTTGATTTATAGATTGTTTTAATATACCGAACCACTTATTTCATTTTTAATTGAATGTTATTTATTCATAATCCACAATCAACAATGCCATCGAAACGGATACTATTGGATCTTCGAAATGGTTTAGAAATGTCGAATTGATGCCTGTATTATTTTCCCTACTACAAACAGAAATATGAACGCATTATGAAGCGCCGTGGTAAAAAACGTGCCATCATTGCTATCGCCCGGATGATCCTCACTGCGATTTATCAGATGCTGTCTACTGGTGAAGCGTGGAACCCAACCGACCTATACTGAAGACTTTTACTTTATTTATCCTCAACAATTCTGAAAGATAAACTGGATTATTTGCTTCCCTGGATGTTACCCAGAACGTCTCGGTTTCCTCTGTTTTCTTTTCGCATTTTGCTCTCTGAACAATTTTGTGAAAAGTATCAGAGGATGCATTTGTGTCGCACCAGATGGTACCGTCTTCATCGGAATGCATCCTGCAACTGTAAAAAGAACGCAGCAGGATCCGTCGGACTAGGGGTTTTAATCCAGGACTGACTCTATAAGATTTTCTCATTTTGTTTCCTCCATTCTTCTTGAAATCAGTTCTAATAATAGTATGCTGACTGAACTGAAAAACAAAAACCATAACTACATGATACACCAAAAAGTCCCTTTACGCCATATCCTTGAACACACCTTATTCTGCCCCTTCTTTTGCTTTGATGTCATCATAGATCTGATTCACATTCGCGTGGATGTTGATCGTGTGAAGATAACTGAAATCCAATCCATATTCCTTGACAAATCCAATATACCGGTAATAGGAACTGTGAGCCATGGGTTAACTGGATTGTAAACGGATTGTATTTATAGATGACCGCCTTGCCTTCTTTTAGAAGTATTCTGGCTTTTCTTTGTGTGCATGGCATTAATGGATCACCACGCATGTTGAGTACAAATACTCCAGCAGTGGATCAAAGTCGTCCATATTGATTGTTTTTCCCATCTTATACACTCCTGCTATTCATCACAGCCTATAGCGGCAGCAATTACAGCTGATACATAGTCCTCTCTTTGAGCTTCAGAAGCCTCTTCCTGAGCGTTTCTGCGCTCCTTATCAAATTCCTCGTTACATTTTACCAGATTACCTTTTTTATCCTTATTTGCCATCATAACGGCCTCCTTTTTCTTTTTTCTTATGTTCTTTTTCAACAACAGCAGAGTACATACATTCTAAAATTGCGTCTACGCCAAATGTTGTAAAATTAGCTTCCAGATGTTTTAATTTTTCGTTACTGTATTGTTTCAATCTGTTTTCAATCGTATGTAATTCATGTTCCGTCGGAGTAAAACACTGAATCGTCCGATCAACAATCATTTGATATAGTTCATTTCTGTTCATATTTTCCCCTTATATACTCTCAAATTGTTGTAGTTCTTACACTTATAGTATGGTAAATGTAGGGCCAAAAAGGAGTGTTATGGACAAAGAAAAACAGTCCTATCGAACTGCTTTTCATACATTCTGCAATTTTATCAAATTAATCAATCTCCTACTATTATTTTTTTTGTTATATCTGCATCTCATATAAAAAATGGCATAAAAAAAACAGCTCAAAGCTGTTGTATAGTTCGGTATTTTCATTTAACACATCTTTATTACATACCCTTTTGAAATTGTTATTTGTATTGGGGTACAAAATGGGGTACATTTTGTAAAATCACCGTTTTCGTAGGGTCGAGACTTTGCTCAACCCTTAGAAAAACAGCGTTTCTTACTCATTAATCCTGAGCAATGATTTCTTTTTTGTTGTAGCTTCCGCAAGCCTTGCAGACTCTATGAGGCATCATTAATTCGCCGCATTTGCTGCATTTTACCAGGTTCGGAGCACTCATCTTCCAATTAGCTCTTCTTTTATCTCTTCTAGCTTTTGAAGATTTGTTCTTTGGACAAATTGACATAGGTTACACCTCCTTAAAATTCTTGAAAACATCGCGGATAACTGACATTCTAGGGTCAAGACTCGTATCTTCACAGTTACAAGTTCCCTGATTCAGGTTTTGACCACATACGTTGCAAATACCTTTACAGTCTTCGCTACACAGAATCTTCGTCGGCCACCCTATTAGAATCTCGCTACTGATCAGTTGATCAACATCGAGTGTATATCCGTCAATATAATTTGCTTCGTCTAAATCCTCTGATTCCACTTCACTCTCATCTGTGACACTTCCCTTTGTGATGCGTGAAATATTCAGATCAAATACTGTTGCCACCGGTTCCAGACATCTGTCACACGGAATCTCAACAGCCAGCTTGCAAGTTCCTTCTATCTGAAGTTTTCCGTTCTCCATATAATTAATCTTTACATGAACATCAGAACTTTCAGTGACCGGATACTCACCAAGCCCGTTCCGAAATATTTTAAGTTCACATGGAACTGTCTCATCAACAGATCTGTGTGGTTCGGATAAGACATTGGATAGGTCAATCAACATATTAATCACCCCTATTCATACCTGTCTATTATATCATGGAAAAGCTGTTTGTCAACTACATTTTAGAAATTATTTTTTGATTATTCCAAATATTTTTATACGCATCTTCTTTTCGAACTAAACATCATACTTTGTTCTGTCCGGAAAATATTCTACATCTTGTAATTACTACAGACATACACCCTTCCGTATTCAGACGGAAGGGTGTAAATAATCAAATCAATAACTTTTTTACAATAGTTTTAGATTAAACTAATGCTACTGTCTCACGTGCAATTGCAAGCTCTTCGTTAGTAGGAATAACCATAACAAGAACTTTTGAATCTGGTGTAGAGATTGTAATCTCTTCTCCGTGAGTATCATTTGCTTTCTCATCTACTGTAATTCCAAGGTATCCAAGATATTTCAGAACAGCACTTCTAACTGTACCTGAGTTCTCTCCGATTCCTGCTGTAAATGCAATTACATCAACACCATTCATAGCTGCTACATAGCTTCCCACATACTTAGCTACACGGTAAGCGAATACTTCAAGAGCTACTTTAGCCTGAGCATTTCCTTCGTTAGCTGCGTTCTCAAGGTCACGGAAGTCGCTTGAAAGGTTGTTGGAAAGTCCATATACACCTGACTTCTTGTTGAGCATTGTCATAAGCTCAGAAATATCAAGTCCCTCTTTCTTAGCTACGAACTCAAGGATAGCCGGATCAATATCTCCGGAACGTGTTCCCATTACAAGTCCCTCAAGTGGTGTAAGACCCATAGATGTATCTACGGATTTTCCATTCTCTACTGCACAGATACTTGCACCGTTACCAAGGTGGCAGACAACTGTCTTAAGATCATCGTAAGATTTTCCTGCAAGCTCAGCAGCTCTCTTAGATACAAAGCTGTGGCTTGTACCATGGAAACCATATCTTCTTACTTTGTATTTGTCATAATACTCATATGGAAGACCATACATGTAAGCTTTCTCCGGCATTGTCTGATGGAATGCAGTATCGAATACAGCTACCATCGGTGTTCCAGGCATTAACTTCTGGCATGCATTGATACCGATTAAGTTTGCCGGGTTGTGAAGTGGTGCAAGATCATTACACTCTTCAATTGCAGCTTTTACCTCATCAGTAATTACAACAGAGCTTGCAAACTTCTCTCCACCATGTACGACACGATGTCCGACTGCCCCAATCTCATCCAGACTCTTAACAACACCTGTCTCGGCATCTGTTAATGCGTCGATAACAAACTGAATAGCCTCTGTATGTGTAGGCATAGCTTTGTCAGATTTAACCTTCTCACCGCCTGCTGGCTGGTATGTAAGGCTTCCATCAATTCCGATTCTCTCGCAAAGTCCTTTTGCAAGTACTTTCTCTGACTCAGAGTTGATGAGCTGGAACTTCAGTGAAGAACTTCCACAGTTGATTACTAATACATTCATTTCATTTACCTCTCTTTTAGATTAGAATTCTTAATTTATATAATAAGGACTTTCGTCCCTAATGTCTATCCCTAATTTGAAAAAATTTCAGCCATATGCATATTTTTTGTGCAAAATGCATATGGCTGATCATTAAAGATATGAAATTTATTTATCTTCTGCCATTGCCTGAACTGCTGTAATTGCGATTACACCCTCAATATCCTTAGCGCTGCAACCGCGGGAGAGATCATTGACAGGCGCTGCGATTCCCTGTGTAAGAGGACCGTAAGCTTCTGCTTTTGCAAGTCTCTGAACTAATTTGTATCCGATGTTTCCAGCATCAAGATCTGGGAAGATTAGTACATTCGCTTTTCCTGCAACCGGACTTCCAGGTGCTTTAGATGCTCCAACTGATGGAACAATTGCTGCATCAAGCTGGAATTCTCCGTCAATGAGAAGTCCTTCCGGTGCATTCTCTTTTGCAATCTTTGTAGCCTCTACAACTTTATCAACATCAGCGTGTTTTGCACTTCCCTTTGTTGAATGTGAAAGAAGTGCTACAACCGGCTCTTTTTCTGTCAGAAGTCTAAAGGAGTCTGCGGATGAAAGTGCGATTGCTGCAAGTTTCTCAGGATCCGGATTCTGCTCAAGTCCGGAATCACCAAACAGGAATGTTCCGTTGGCACCCATCTCACAATCTGGCACTACCATAATAAAGAATGCGCTTACGAGCTTTGTTCCTGGTTTTGTCTTCAGAATCTGAAGGCTTGGTCTTAATGTATCTGCCGTTGAGTGGCATGCTCCTGACACCATTCCGTCAGCATCTTTCATCTTAACCATCATAACACCATAGTAGAGATAATTAGTCAGAAGAAGTTCTCTTGCTTTTTCCTCTGTCATTCCCTTTTTCTCACGTAATTCTACAAGTTTTGCGATGTAGGCGTCTGTCTTCTCGCTCTTTGCAGGATCTACGATTGTTGCTCCGCTGATATCAAAAGAACCTTTGTTCTTTGCAATCTCTTCTTCGCTACCGACAAGAATCAGGTTTGCTGTTCCTTCTTTCAGAACTGCTTCTGCTGCTTCATATGTTCTGATATCCTCTGTCTCCGGAAGTACAATTGTCTTTTTACTTGTTTTTGCTCTCGCTTTAATATCATCAATAAATCCCATGACTTAAAGACTCCTTTCGTTTGTATTCAGTTATTTCAACGTTTTTATTATAATACAAAGGATTGGCATGGACAAGTTGTATCTACGTACTAAATTCAGTACATTGGGATTGTTTCTGATTAAATACAAAATGTTATTATAAGTGGAATACATGGCTGACGATCATAAAGTATACAGTTACTGTGCTGATATCTACAAGGGTAGAAATAAGCGGGGTCGCCATGATTGCGGGATCGAGTCCGATCTTGGAAGCAAGCATCGGAAGGGTACAGCCTACGACTTTTGCAATCAGGACGGTACAGATCATGGTTCCACCAATGGATAATGCAATGAGCGCATCTCCTTGTCCCATAACGATGATCCTGATTCCATTCACAACTGCCAGTATCACGCTGACCACTGCTGCCACCCGGACTTCTTTAAATATAACTTTGAATAAATCCCGAAATTCTATTTCTCCTACAGACAATCCACGAATAACCAGCGTAGAACTCTGTGAACCGCAATTTCCACCGGTTCCTGTCAGCATTGGAATAAAACCGGCAAGCTGTGGCATAACTACAAGTGCACTTTCATAGCTGTTCATGATCATCTGTGTCACTGTCGCAGAAAGCATCAGAAATAACAGCCATGGAAGCCTGCTTTTTACATGTTCCACAACAGATGTTCCAAAATAAGTCTCTTCACTTGGAGACATACCGGCCATGATACTGATATCTTCTGTTGTCTCTTCCTGCATTACAAGCATGGCATCGTCAACAGTTACGATACCGACCATGCACATTTCATGATCCACGATTGGAAGGGCAATAAGACCATATTTATTGATCATCATAGCTACATCTTCCTGATCGTCTGTTGTATGCGCGTAAAGCACATTCGTATCCATAATCTCTTCGATTGTTCTAGATTCACCGGTTGTCAGAAGTTCTTTGACATCGACCCGTCCGATCAGTTTTCGTTTTTCCGTAACATAACAAGTGTAGATAGTTTCACGATTCAGACCAACCTGACGGATTTTTAAAATAGACTCTTCAACCGTCATCTCTTTGCGGAGTGCAATGTACTCCACATTCATAATACTTCCGGCACTGTCTTCCGGATACTGCAAAAGCTGATTGATCTGGGCTCTTGTCTCTTCATCGGTAACCATCAAAAGACGATCCACAACATTCGCAGGCATCTCTTCCAGGACATCGACCGTATCGTCCAGATACATCTCTTCCATGACCTCTTCCAACTCGGAATCGGTAAGTGCCCCGATCAGTACCTCACGCATGTCACTGTTCATATAAGTAAATGTCTCAGCAGCCTCTTCTTTTGCCAGGAGACGGAACACCATAACGAGCGGTTTCTGCTCAAAATCTTCCAGTGTCTCGGCAATATCGACGGGGTACATATTTCCCAGTTCTTCTTTTAATTCTTTGTACTGACCTGCATCAAGCATATCAAGAATCTGTTCTTTTGTCAGCATCTGTTCCTCTTCCATACATACCCTCCTGCCTGTTGTCATTCATTTGCAAGCAAAACATAGTTATAGTATAATAAATTTTATTAACAGTGACAAGGAGAAAGTGTATGAAAATTGTTGGAATTATCGCAGAATACAATCCATTTCACAAAGGGCACGAATTCCATCTAGAAAAAGCAAAGAAAATCACAGGCGCTGATGCTGCAATTATTATTATGAGCGGCGACTATGTTCAGCGTGGAATTCCTTCCATCATGCCAAAGCATCTGCGTACCCAGATGGCACTTGCATGTGGTGCCGACGTAGTTTTAGAACTACCAGTCTGTTACGCAACCGGAAGTGCAGAATACTTTGCCACCGGTGCGGTCAGCCTCCTTGAAGCTCTCGGCTGTGTAGATTATCTGTGCTTTGGAAGTGAGTGCGGCGAAATAAAAATATTACAACAGATTGCCGATGTTCTTTGTAAGGAACCCGCGCATTACAAAGTTCTCCTTCAAAAACATTTAAAAAATGGAAATGCATTTCCTGCCGCAAGAAAACTGGCTTTTATAGAATATTTAGGCAAAAACAAATCATTGTCCTGTATCCCCGAACAGATCAGCGCGATTCTGGATTCGCCAAATAATATTCTGGCTATTGAATATCTAAAAGCGCTTTCCTGGCTGAACAGTTCTATCGAACCAGTAACAATTACGCGCGAAGGAGCCGGATATCATGACCAGACACTCGGTGGCCTTTTCAGCTCTGCCTCTGCACTCCGGCAGGGATTACAGGATTGTGAACTTGCAAAAAATGCGAATCACACTCCTGCTATTAATCATATACTTCTGGAACTGCCGCAAAACTGTCACAAGATTTTTAAAGAAAACTATCACAAATGCTTTCCTGTGTTTGCAGATGATTTTTCCTTGCTTTTAAAAGCAAAGCTTTTGACCGAAACAAAAGATACACTGACGCGATATCTGGATATTACACCGGAGATTGCAAACCGGATCATCACATTTAGAAATGATTTTTTGACTTTCAGCCAGTTCTGCGGCCTGATAAAAACAAAAAATGTAACTTACTCCCGCATCAGCAGATGTCTGATCCACATTTTACTCGGCATCTGCAAATGTGATGTACCGGAGCAGGCAGCAGATTCCAGGTGTGGATACGCCAGACTTCTTGGTTTCCGCCAAGAATCCTCATGGGTACTTACTTCTATCAAAAAAAATACCGGCATTCCTGTTATCTCGAAATTATCACAGCCTGCCGGTATAGATATCCATATGCTGGAGCAGAATATTTTTGCATCAGATATGTACGAAAGTGTTGTGACAGACAAGTATCATACCCCTTATAAAAATGAATATCAAAAACAGATTATTCGACTTAAGTCTTAAGTATAATATTCAAGAATGCCTCTGCAAGTCTACACTCCGTTTCGGTCGGCGCAAAACCATTGTCCACCGGACA
>OGYX01000014.1_pt1 | contig 110715 bp, 118 predicted proteins | sample 1576601 | NCBI WGS metagenome assembly OGYX01 (sample SAMEA3541561, study PRJEB24748) | human gut metagenome | biome: human gut; feature: human-associated habitat; material: faeces | place: China | collected 2012 | reverse complement strand
AAAGAAGAAGTTAGAAAGCACAATGAGCAACACATGGATAAAAAAGAAGATTTTGAAGTTTACGTTGTTTGGTATGCTAAAACATTACAAAATCACAAAGCGTTATTAAGCACAACGTTAGATGATGGGATGTATTATGAATTAACTTACAATGGAGATAAGAAAGAACTTTATTTAGATGCTTATAAGAAATTTGAAAATAGATGCATCAAGCTAGGAGGAAAATAAAAATGAAATTTGAAAGAGCATTTAAACTTATGCAAAACGGAGAAAAAATAAAATTACCTTCATGGGGTGGCTATTGGTATTGGGATGATGAAAAGAAAACAGTTATCATGCATACCAAAGATGGCCAAGAATTGGATATTAGAGAAACTGAAAGAGTTATTTATACGTTGTCTAATATTCTTGATGATGGATGGGTTCTTGCTGATGAAGAAAACTGCCCAGAATTAGGTGGAGAGGCCACTTTTGGGTTTGATGAAGCTATTAAGTATTTAAAACGTGGAATGAAAGTGAAACGTAAAGGATGGAATGGCAAAGACCAATACATTGAACTTGCTACAAATGTATCATTCAAAACACCTAATGATGAAGTTATTAATGTAGATCACGTAGATATGGGAAACAAAGCCATTGCTTTCCATGGGACAAGCGGTGTACAGCTAGGATGGTTAGCGAGTCAAAGTGATATGTTATCAGAAGATTGGACTTTTGTAGAATAGCACAATATAAAGTAATATAAAACGGTATATAAATAGCTTTTTGAATAAAAATTTAACATATATTGTGTCAAATTTATTAAAAGTTGTGCTATAATACTTTTGAGAAGAGGAGGTTGGTATTATGGCAACAAAGAGTTTTACAAGTGATACATTTGTTCTTAACAACAATAACGCCTCTAAGTTTCGTAATATCATGAATAGCAAAAAAAAGGTACGTATTGCAAAAGTTGAAGGACATAAGAATGTTACTAGTAGAGAAGAAATTATGAGACTTTTGAATATCAAATAGAGGTTTAATCTTGAATTATAGAACTATATCACTAAAAGTTTTAATAGATGAATTTGGAAAGAAGAAAGCATTTGAACTCCTTTCCAAATTTTCTTGTCCTTTAAATAATGATGTGGAAGAATTTGTACATCAAAAAGCAATACCTTTTGAAAGAGCGGGAATGGCTCGTACATATTTGGTTGTGGCGGAGGATTCACAAACATCATATGGAATATGTGCTATATATTCCATAACAACAAAATCTATCTCTATCTCAAAAGAAATGACCAATAGTTTTAGAAAAAAAGCATTTGGAACTACATATGCTGTTGGCAATCCTGTAAATACCATACTGATAGGTCAATTAGCTAAAAATTATCAGGATGGAAATGATCAGTATATTACTGGTGAAATATTAATGAGTTTGATTATAGATTATGTTAGAAAAATTGATATTCTTGTTCCTAGTGTTTCAGTTTATGTTGAATGTGAAAATAAAGAATGCCTAAAAAAATATTATGAAAAATATGGTTTTGTTAATTTTTCAACCAATAAAGATGGATTATTACAGTATATTGTCTCAACAAAAAAATTCATTTCACCTGAATATGAAAAAGAGCATATAGAAGTTGAAAGAGAAAAACAATTAGTATAGTTTATAAGCCACAAACAAGTGGCTTTTTATTTTGGATGAAAAGATATGAAATGATATAAAAAAAGCTCCTACTCATTTGAGTTAGAGCTATTAAATGCTTGAATACGATTATCATCATAGATAATTTTAATATCTTTATAACGATTAATGATAGAATTTACAACACTTTCATACGTTTCATCATCTATAGTTTTATCATCATAAATTTCTTTAACTTTACGCCAACGATCAAAAAAATCGTTAACAATTGCATTACCTGGTTCAAGATAATTTTGTGAGATATCATTATTGGAAATTACATTGGAATCTTCAATTATTGAAAATTTAACATTCTTACATACTTTTACTATTGCTTGAAATACTTCGCTGTATGTATTAAAATGTTCAACATTTTTTAAATCTGTTCTACCACATAGCCAATCAATAGATACATTACATTTTTCAGCAATATTGCATAAAGTGTCTATATTTGGAGTTTTTGAACCTTTTTCATATGATGACAGTGTAGTTTGAGCAATGTTAAGTAAAGCACCAAACTGGTTTTGTGTTAAATGCATAGATTCACGAAGTTTCTTTAATCTAATTGCAAATAAATCTTGATTCATATTTACCACCTCTACTATTGTATTATAAACGATTTTTAATAAAAATAAATATTTAACAATAAAAGAGTTAAACATTATTAACTAATTATATTTATTAATATAAGATAATAAATGTAAATGAAAGGAGGGACAGCTATGAAAAACTTAATACTTAAAATCGATGAAGAGTTACATAAGCAAATAAAAATTCATACAACCGAAAATGGTCAAACCATAAAAGGCTATATAACCACATTGATAAAAAGAGATTTAGGTATAAAAAAAGACATTCGCAAATAGTTTTGACCGACTAACGAATGTCACCTAATCAAGGCACTAATAGTATAACATTTAGTGCCTCTAATTTCAAATGAACAGAGGTATTGTGCTATGAATTTTTAAATATCTCTTGACTTTTGTGCCCCACAAACATATTATGATTATTGTAGGGTACAAAGAAAGGAGGGCAGTATGAGTCCAAAAACAGGACGTCCTACTACTGAACCTAAAAATAAGTTTTTGAAAATGAGAATGTCTCAAGAGGATTTAGACAAATTAAGTTATGTTGCCGAAAAAACAGGCATGACAAAAACTGATGTTGTTAGAAAAGGGATAGAAATTCAGTTAGCAGGATTGAAAGACAAATAAAAAAGGTATTCGTTAGTCCGTCAAAACTAAACACGAATACCACCTACAAAAGAGGCATTTAGATTATAGCACTAAATACCTCTAAACTCAAATTTCAAAAGAAAGAGGTAAAAGTTATGTTAGAAGAATTAGACAGTTTGTTAGACGCTCTCATGAATATTGATGATAAGCTAAATGAATTACAAAGAATTAATTCAATGGTTATCGTTACATGTGATGCATGTGAAAACGGGAATGATATTAAATATGATGTTGCAAATGTCATGGTATTTATTCAAGAACAAATTGATTCCTTAGATGATGATATTAGATCAAATGTTTCAAAGTGCAATGCTTTAACAAGAAACATTCAAGAAACAATTAAAAAAGGAGATTGTCAATATGGAAGAACTACAAATATTTAACAATGAAGAATTTGGAAATATTAGAAGCTTGGTGATTGGCAATGAACCTTGGCTTGTTGGTAAAGATGTTGCAAGAGCATTAGGGTATGGTGAAGGAAAGTCGTTAAATAACGCAGTTGCTAAGCATGTCGATGATGAAGATAAGGGGGTCACTGAAATGATGACCCCTGGTGGAAAGCAAAATGTGACCATCATTAATGAATCAGGGTTGTATTCATTAATCTTATCAAGTAAGTTACCATCCGCTAAAAAATTCAAACATTGGGTAACAAGTGAAGTTCTTCCAACTTTGAGAAAGACTGGTTCATATGCTAAAGTACCAACTGACCCAAGAGAATTGCTTATGTTGACAATTAAAGCCCATGAACAAACAGCTCAAAGGGTTGATGTTCTTGAAGAAAAGGTATCTGATTTAGAAAAATCAACAACGATTGACAGTTCACAACAATATACGCTTGAAAGAATTGCTAAAACAACTGTAATTAGTGCACTAGGCGGTATTGATTCAAGAGCTTACCAATTAATGAGCAGAAAGCTTTTCAGCAACATCTGGAGAGACTATAAAAAGTATTTCAAATTAGGCTCATATCGAGATACCCTAAAGACTGATTATGAAAATGCTAAAAATTATTTGGAATCATGGTCTCCTGAAGTCAATACAAGCTTGAAAATCAAAGAATACAATAGTCAATTATCAATGATATTAGATTAAAAATTAAATATGAATATAAAGCGAGTTCAAAAGACTCGCTTTTTCTATACGCAATTTTAGAAGAAAGGAGAATGCCAATGTTAAATGCATTATTAATTATTTTTGTTATAGCAAAAATATTAGGCTTTATAACTTGGTCGTGGTGGATTGTATTGAGTCCGTTATTGATTCAAATATTAATCGGTTTATTAAGTTTAGTATTTTATGGTGTAGCTAATTTTAGAATTAAGAATCTTTTAAAGAAGCTTAAAAAGGAACTTTAAAGAAAGGAGGTGTTTTTCAATGGCTGAAGGATTAAGACCACATCATCATCAAGAATTTGAATATCATACTATTCAATATTTTGATAAGAAAAGACACGTTATTGTTAAGAAGATACAGTATATGTGTATGATTTGCGGTCGTGTTCGTCATGAAAAATACGATTGCTACGTACCGCCACCTAAAAGCAAAACAAAAGCACTAGAGAGAAATAAAAGGAAATACGGCAATAGAGACTGATATTTCCTTTTTTTGTACCCAAAAACTGAAAACAACATAGCAACACATGAATAAAACAAAAATTTTGAGGTGGGCAACTCGTAAAACTGCAACCGCACAGGCTGATGCAACCAGCGTACTAAAGCGTAGTGAATGAAAGGATCTTATGAAAAGAGAATTTTTAAAGAATTTAGGATTAACAGATGAACAAGTTAATCAAATCATGACTGAAAACGGTAATGACATTGAAAAATACCGCAAGGAAGTCGAATCAAAAACAAAAGAGCTAGAAACATTGAACACAAAATATGAATCAGCTCAAAACTCCTTGAATGATGCGAATAAGCAAATCAAATCATACAAGGATATGGATATTGAAGGTATCAAAAATTCCGCTACTGAATGGGAAAAGAAATATAAAGATGAAACTGCAGAATTGAACAACAAATTGACTCAACAAGAAAGAGACTTTGCTACTAACTCATACTTTGCAGGAATGAACTTTACTTCTGAAAGTGCCAAACGTGGAATCATTTCTCAATTCAAGGAACAAAACTTTGAATTGAAAGACGGCAAATTCATTGGAGCGGATGAATATATCAATGGTTTAAAAGAATCGGATGCAGGAGCATTCGTTGTTGAAAAATCTAAAGATGAACCTTCATTACCAACATTTACAAAAGGTACTGCTTCTAAAGGAGCGCCAGGTGGAGAAAACAATGCAAATGCATTCGGTTTCCATTTTGCAGGTGTTAGAGCAATGCCTAAAGAATAAAAAAATCAGGAGGAAATTAAATTATGGTAGCAATTAACTATGCACACCAATATCAACAAGCCTTAGAACAAACTTGGCCATATACTTTGTATTTTGGCGATTTGTTCAACACACCAAATAACCAAAGATTTAGATGGGTCAATGCAAGAACAATTGAAATCCCGACATTAGAAACTACAGGACGTGTAGACTCTAATAGAGATACAATCGCTACTGCAGCCAGAAACTACAATAACGCATGGACACCACTAACTTTATCTAATGAACGTCAATGGTCTACTTTAGTACATCCACAAGACATCAACCAAACAAACATGGTTGCTACAATTGGGAATATTACTCAAGTATTCAACCAAGAACAAAAATTCCCTGAAATGGATGCTTACTGCGTTTCTAAAATCTATGCTGATTACACTGAAGCCAGCAAAACACCTATTACTGATGAAATCACAGCAGCAAATATCTTAGAATATTTTGATAAAATGATGATCAACATGGCTGAAGCACGTGTTCCATCTACAGGAAGAATCTTATATATCACACCAATTTACAATGCAATGTTAAAACAAGCTGAAAAGTTAGCTAGAACTGTAATTATTGGTGATGCAGAAAATAAATTAAACAGAACTATCGCTAACTTAGACTTGGTTAAAATCGTTGAAGTTCCATCAGAATTAATGAAAACTGTATATGACTTCACACAAGGGTATAAACCTGCAGTTTCTGCAAAACAAATCAAAATGTTTATGGTGCATCCATTAGCAGTCATTACACCAATCAATTATGAATTTGCAAGATTAGATGAACCATCTGCAATGTCTCAAGGCAAATACGTTTACTATGAAGAATCACATGAAGACGTATTTATCCTACAAAAGAAAATCGATGGTATTCAATTTGCTGTTGAAGCGTAAGTAAAGGAGGCAATTTATGTCACAAGTAAGAAAAGGAAATAGAATCATTACCATTGAGCCTCATAAAGTCGATGACTATGTTGCTCGTGGTTATGATAATATTGATGAAGAATCTGGTGAAGTCATTAAAAAAGGTGACCCAGTTTCTTTAGCGGATTTTAAAAGAGAATATTCATCTTTAAAAGCACAAATTAAAGAAAAAGATGCAAGAATCGTTGAATTAGAAGCACAAAACGCTGATTTAACAACAAAAGTTGAAGAATTAGAAGCAAATGCTAAAACTCCAGCAAAAGCATCTAAAGCTAAGAAAGATACAGCAGAAGAATAGTATGAAGGTTTCGTATGAATATTACGTAGATACATTCAAAGGAAAAATATGTCAGCCTGAATTTGAGGACCTTGTTGAACCTGTAATTGATTTAGTCAAGGGTTACGCTGAACAATTCATTGCACCATGGGCATTAGAAAAAAATATCGATTATTACTGTTTGGAGCTCAAACGAGCTGTATGCTATCAGATCGATTATCTTCAAGCAAATGGTGGTTTGAATGCCTTAAATGGTACAAGCGATTTAGATTTACAAAGTGTATCGAAAGACGGATTTAATTATAGCTATGGCGATAGGGGCAACAAATTCAATGGTGTTCCTTTTTCATCCGTTTCAGCTTATATGATTAAAAGTGAATTGAGAAGAAAAGGTCTTATGTGCAGAGTGGCCAAACGATATGATTAGCTCTCCTCGTATTTTAAGACCTTTTACTGTTACTTTGATTCATAAAGTTGATGAAGATACTTTTATTCCATACGTTCTTGAAAACGTTGGATTTGATGAAAACTATGGCATTACACAATCAAACAAGGGGATTTCTGATGCGGACAGTGTTCTTTTAACGATTGATTTGAGTGATTGTGGTGAGCTTACATTTGTTGATCAGCATGATTACAAGTCAAAAAAGAATACTTTTACGATTGGAAATGAAGATTATTTTGTCTTGGATGTAGTAAAAGAAACAGACTACGATGAATTGAAAAAGACAACAAATGTCTATTCAATCAATAAATATGCCTGTTATCGCCCGCCAGGAACGAAAGAAATCCAGTTTATTGAGGTGTATGCTTCTTGAAGATTTCTATTGATGTTGACTTTTCTCGAGTAAGGAAGGATTTAGAAGTGACTAAGGAGAAAGCCTATCATACTCTTAAGAATGCTGTAATAAGAGATACTGATCCTTACGTTCCTTTTTCTAATCTGGAGAATCACACCCACTTGAGAGAAACGCCTGATATTGGAGATAATGCCAAAGAGAAAAAACAAGTCATTTACGATACTGATTATGCGCAACGTGTGTATAAAGGTACAGGGATGAACTTTGACAAGTCACGGCATCCAAAAGCAACGGCCAAATGGTTTGAAAAATCAAAGAAAGCAAACATCAAGAAATGGATTAAAAGTGTAGAGGACGTGTTTAGAAATGGAAAATAAATCATATAAAAAACTGACATATGAAGAATACAACAGGGTATTGGATTGTATCTATGACTTTTGCAAGAAGTTGGATATTCAAAATGTACAAAAAAATATGTGGAAATTAGATTTCTTTACTTCAAACAAAGATGACCAAATCATGGTTCAAAGAATATCTAATCGTGCTGAAAAAATAAATGAAAACATTATAGGAGGCTATACTGCTGTATTGCCTTTTTATATTAACTTTCAATCAGGTGCTAAAACTGAAAAGAGTGTCAAGAAAATTACGGATGTTCTAGATGATTTAGCAAACCAATTTGAAATGGAAACAATGAACAAATTTGAAAACATTGTTTTTCCTGATGATATAGTTCCACAGAAATTAGAAATGATTGCCAATCCTGGTGTTGAAACCTATGACAATGGCATTGCTAATTTTTCAGCGCTGTATCAATTAACTTACTACAAGAAAGGAGCGTTTGAATAATGGCACAAACATTAAGAAATACTGTAGTAAATCGCCACGAAAACCTACACTACGTCAAATTCGATGGTGTATCAAAACCTGTATTGGCTGGTACTGGTTTAACTGATTGGACTCAAGCTGTAGATCCTTCAACCGATGATGGACAATACATTAACGAAAAGACTTCTCACTCAAATATGATGGCATATACACCATCAGTTTCTTATTCAGGAGAATTGATTCCTAATAATGAATTTGTAAGACATATTTACGAGGTTGGTAAGAAAGAAGTTATTGGTTCCATGTTTGATGAATATGAAATTGAAACATGGGCACCTGTTGAAGGTTCAACTGGATGTTTTGCAGCACATCACAGACAATATGAAATTCAACCATCTAACCCTGGTTCTGGTGAGGGTGGAGGAAAAATTGCATTGGAAGGAACTTTCGCTCAAAAGGGAGCTTCCGAACATGGCCAATACAATGTAGCAACCGGAGAATTTACTGCAGGTGAATATGACTACACAACTGGTAAATTTACAGCTGCTTCACCTCAATCAGGTGCGTCATCTACACCAGCAGGCAAATAGAAATCAAATAGGAAAGGGATTATTACTATGTTAGAAATCAAGATTCAAGAGAATTTATTCGATGTAAAAATTAAAGATCGTATTTTCAGTATCGATGCTGACAATATCGATAATCATTTGCTGATTGACAAGTTCATCAAAAAATACAGAGGCAATCGTACAATTGACGATACCTTTATTGAAGACTGTCAAGTCGTCATTGATGAATTATTAGGAAAAGGCTCATATGATTATCTTTTTGATAAGGATGATTTAAAACCTTACTACGTAATCCTAGCTCTTGCAGAAGAAATTCAAGCCAAGTTTGATGAACACGCTACGACTGAACGTCAAAAAGAAAAGCAAGACAGAATCAAAAATGAGCTTGACAGTTTAAACTCACTTACAAGGGAATTTGGAAACCTTCAAAAGCAAATGGATTACACAAAAAACAAATACGGGTTAAAAGATTATGTTAATTCTAGACAAAAGAGATCTTCAAAAAACAATAAGAATAGAAAATCAAGAAATAGAAATAAGAACTGATTTTAGAACATGGATTCAATTCTCTTGTATCGTTTCTGACAAGTATATTGATGAAAATTATAAAATCCCTATGCTGTTTGATTTGGTAATTCCAAACTATGAATTGTACATGGAAAGTGTTGATTCATTGGAATTGTTGAAAAGAATTCTTGATTTTTACAAGTGTAATAAACCGGATAAACCTGAGAAGAAACCTAATAAAAAAGTTGGGTTTCTTTTTGATTATGATATGGACCTCATCTTTGCTGCGTTCATGCAGCAGTATGGCATAAATCTATTGAGAACCAATATGCACTGGTGGGAATTCAAAGCATTACTTAATGGATTGAATGACGACACCAAGTTCGTTCAGATCGTTGGATATAGAACTGCGGATCTATCAAAAATCAAAGACAAGAAGGAACGCGCGAGAATGAAAGAACTTCAAGATTATTATGCTATTCAAGAACAGGGAGACCCATTCCAAAGAACTCAGGAAGAAATCGAAGCGGAATTGTTTGAATCATTAGGAATTCCAAAAGAATAAATTAAAGGCAGGTGGTATGATGGCAGATGGTAAAGTTGTAATTGATTTAGAAATCAATGATAAAAACGTTGATAAGAAACTCAATACAGCTGATAAAAAAGTAGATAAATTTGCTAAAGATGTATCACAAAAAGAAGCTAAACCTAACGTTGATGCTGATACTAAGAAACTAGAAAAGAAGCTTGATGAAGCATCAAACGAGGTTGAAAGTTTTTCAAAAGAAGCTACTGACAATGCAAAAGTTGAAGGTAGTGCAAAAATGGACACTTCCAATTTTGAAAAGAGTGCCCAGACAGTAAAATCAGAAGCATCTGCGGTTGAAAAAGCTATAGATGTTGATGGTAAAGTTGATGTCGAAGATAAAGCATCATCTATATTAGATAACGTTAAGAAAAAAGCGGATGATTTTTCGAATGAAAATATCAAACCCCCTAAAATAGAACCTCCTGACACCGATGGCTTTGAAGAAGCACTTCAAGAAATGGAAGACAAAGTCAAATCATTCGGTGCTAAGATTGCAGGATATCTAGCCATAGGAGAAGCAATTAAGCAAGGGACTGAAATTGGAAAAGAAGTCTATGCTGATTTTGAAGATTCAGTTGCACGTGTCAAAGGCGCTCTAGGAGAAACAGATGACCAAGCGAGACAGACTGCACAGGTCATCAAGGATGTTTATGAGGCTGGACTTGGTGAAAGTATGGACCGAGTGGCCGAAGCCGTTGTAAGAATCAAGCGAAATCTTGGTGAAATGGATGACGGAACTCTAAACGCTATTACACAACAAGCAATCATTCTTGAAGATACATTTGATGTAGATATGAATGAAACATTGCGTGGTGTCAAAGGATTGATGAAAAACTTTGGGTTAACTGCACAAGAAGCAATGGACTATATTGTCGCAGGAACTCAAGAAGGGTTGGACTGGACTGATGAACTAGGAGATAACATTTCAGAGTATTCAGGAAAGTTCTCTCAAGCGGGATATTCAGCAAGTGAATATTTCCAATTATTGAAAAATGGCTCCGATAGTGGAGCGTATAATCTCGATAAGGTAAATGATGCCATCAATGAAGTAACTACTCGTTTAGCTGATGGAACTATTGAGGGTGCTCTAGGTTCATTTTCAAGCGAAACACAAAAGACATTCAAAGCATGGCAGGATGGAAAAGCCACTCAAAAGGATGTTATCGACAGTATCGTAAGTGACATTACTAAATGTGATGATCAACAAAAAGCATTGACAATGTCAGCTACTGCTTTCGGTACAATGGGAGAAGATGCCAATCTTACATTTGCTAAAGCGTTGAATAGTGTTGGAACTACTTTTGATGATGTTTCAGGAAAAGGACAACAGTTTGCTGATGAAACAACGACTCCAATGCAAGAATTGGAATCAAAAGTTAGAAAGGTCAAAGATCAGTTACAGCCTTTAGGTGATTTGTTCTATGATGTAGCAGGAGTTGCACTTGATAACTTTACACCATTATCAGCTGTTATTCTTACTGTAGCAACAGCACTTGCTACTTACAAAGGAATAGTTCTTCTCACCGAAGGAGTAACCAAGGGATTAGCATTAGCGCAGAAACTATTAAATGGCGAAATGAGGTTGAATCCAATCGGCCTAATTGTAGCAGCTATTGCTGCCTTGGTAGCTGGATTCCTTTATTTATGGAATACAAGCGATGGTTTCAGGTCGTTCTGGATAAATCTATGGAATTCTATAACATCAACATGCGGGCCTGTGATAGATACAATCGTCTCATTCTTTACTGAATCGATACCAGGTGCAATTGACACGCTTGTAGAGACTTTCAGCAATATCGGTCAAACGATTGTTGAATTTTTTTCTGGGCTTGGAGAATCAATTGCATCATTTTTTACTGAAACGATACCGCAAGCATTTGACAGTTTCATTGAAATATTAACAGGATTTATTAGCTCAGCAATCGAATTTTTCAATCAGTTGCCATACAACATTGGCTATGCGATTGGTTCGATAATTGGTTTTATCGTTAGCTTAGGAATTAAATTCGTTGAATTTTTAACGGTTGATGTTCCAAATTTCGTAACAGGTTTTATTTCTTGGATTTCTCAGTTGCCTGGTCAATTTTGGACATACATAACTGATATCATAGGAAAAGTAGCTGAGTTTGCTTTGAATTTGATTTCCAAAGGATATGAAGCAGGGTCAAACTTTGTATCAAGCATCATCAGTTTTGTTACAGGATTACCTGGGCAAATTTGGAACGTATTGTCAAATGCTATTGGAAAGGTTGCTGAATTCGTTGTCAAGATGGGTTCAAAAGGGATTGAAGCAGCCAAATCACTATGGGATGGAATTGTCAATACTCTTTCAGGATTACCAGGAAAGATGGCCGATATTGGTAAATATATCGTTGAGGGCATTTGGAACGGTATCAAAAATGCAAAAGACTGGTTGCTTGGAAAAATTGGAGATTTTGCAAAAGGTGTTATAGACGGCTTCAAAGGTGCACTTGGAATTAATTCGCCATCAAGAGTCATGAGAGATGCCATTGGTAAATTCTTACCACCAGGTATTGCTGTGGGGTTTGAAGTGGCCATGCCAAAAGCTCAAAAATCCATGAACAAAGAACTTGAAAAAATGACAAGTGACTTGAATGGTATCATGAACTTCAATTTGGATGATATCGAACTGAAAACAAATCTTGATATTGCAAGACAAACAGCATTTGAAAGCAATGTCACAAATGAATTAAAAATTGATTATGATAAGATGGGAAATTCAACTGCTAAAGCAATTAAAAACAGTGGAATGTCTTTCAAAGTTGACAAGCGTGAATTTGCCAGAATTATTTAGAAAGGAGCATTTATGAAAGTATATTATGTCAATTCAAACAATGAGCAAATAGATTTGTTAAGTGCTCCTTATCATATTGAAGAAACTGACTTTTTTAACTTTGAGTGGTCATATGAAACTGAAAATAGAAGGGTCACACGCTTTTATCGTGATGTCGAAACGAAAAAAGTTAGTGTAGATATCTTTAGCCAAAATCAAAAAGACTTCTACAGTGCTCTAAATAGACTCGTTGAGATATTTGATGTAGATAACGTAAGCAATGTCAAAGGAAAACTCTTCTATAATGACTACTATATAGAGTGCAATATCTTTAAAAACCAAAAAGACATGAAGTCATATATTCTTCCATACGCAAAGGTAGATTTAACTCTGGTAACTGATTCAACTAAATGGATCAAGGAAGATACCTACCATTTTTACAGCAGTGGTGAAGGAAAAAAAACTGGAACAAAGAAGTATTCCTATAAATATCCTTATATTTATGGTGCAAGTGAAGGACAAATGACAGTTAGAAATACTGGAGTCGTTGAAAATGATATTTTATTAAGAATATATGGTCCGGCACAAGACCCGGCCATTAAAATAGGAGACAACCTTTATCAAATCAATACGACACTTGAAGCAAATGAAAGACTTGAAATCGATACAATGAAAAAGAAAGCTGTAAAAATCACAGCACACGGTGATGAAATCAATGTTTTTAATGACAGGAACAAAGACAACAGATTGTATATTCCCATCCCACCTGGTACAAATATTGTCGTTTGGAACAATTCTTTTTCATTTGATATCGTTGTCTATGATGCAAGAAGCGAGCCAAAATGGGAGAGTGATGAATGATGATGGAGTTCATCTACACGGATCCTAACGGAATCGAACAAGGACCATTGTTAAACTGTAGCCTAGACTTGGAAATTGGAACATATGACAAAGCCAAGAACGACTTTGAAATAACCGTTTCAACGGACAGCTGGGACCGCAAATTGACATATGACAGCAAGTTTTATTGTGTCGGTACCGAATTTGGTGGGATAGTAAAAAGTATCGAAATAGATACTGAAGCTGAAGAAGTAAAAATAGGGGGCATATGCCCAAGAAAATTGCTAGCAAATGATATTATTCAACCTAAAAAAAGAACTGATGAATACTATGAATTCATAGGTGAAGCAAATGAATGCATTCGAGAATATATCAATTCATCAACTGATTTTTTCAATTATATTGAAAATAAATCTAAATCAGTAAGTTTAAAAAAGAAACTGGCTGATTTTTTTGTTGTTTCACAAGAAGATAGTGGAATAACCATTAATTATCAGGCACGTTATTACAACACGTTGCAGGCATTTGAAACAATGCTAAATGATGCAAATGCCAAACTTAAACTTATTTGGAATAAAGATGGACATATTGAACTTTCAGTTGAGCCTATTATCAATTATTCTGAAAAACTCCAATTCGACAATGATTACAATCTGCAGATTATCGCTAAAAAAGATATAAATCAATGTAATCATTGCATTGGATTAGGCAAAGGCGATTTGCAAGAAAGGCAGGTTGTTCATGTCTTTAAAATCAATGATCAATACTTAGAACTGAGTGAAATTGATGATGACTCTATGATTCCAAGTGAACTGAATACAATGACATATGACTATTCAAATGTTGAAAGCATTCAAGAATTAATAGATGGAACCAAAACAAAATTAAAAGAAGCACAGACTGATAACTCTTTAGAAATTACATTTGATAATTTATCTCCTGAAATTGGTGATATCGTAGGAGCAAAAGAATACATAACAGGTATTTCTATGCAAAAGCCTATTGTACAAAAAATCGTTAAATGTACGTTTGAAAAAGACTACACAGACTGTGACATTGATTACAAGGTAGGTGATTAGATGGCAAGTTCAAGTGATGCAGTTGAGGCAATTACATTGACAGGAAAAGAAGTATCTGCAAGTATCGATGCATATTTGTTTGATGCTCTATATTCAGTTGATGGTATTTTTACAAAAGGCAATCAAATGGAAGCTTCTATTGTCAGCAATAATAAAGTAAGGATTGCTGATGGATTGCTTATAAACCAAGGACATTTTCTTAGAATCAAACCAGGAATGTATTGCGATGTGCCAATTGAAAATGGTACTCAAAACATGAAACGTTGCGATTGTATCGTTGCTCAATTTAAAATTGATGAAAGCGGAGAATCACACGATATTGTTGTCATCCAAGGTACACCTGGAGAACAAGAAACAGTTCCGTCATTAACAAAAGATGATCTTGAAAACGGTGGTGCTTTACGTCAAATTGAATTGTTCAGAGTTCATTTGAATGGAATCAATATTTCAGGTGTCGACAGGATTGCTAGGACAGTCAATTCATTTAGTGATGCAATCTTTTACAAGGGTTAACATATGAGAATTATTGAAATCTATCTGAATGAAAATCAATCACATTCATGTACTAGAAATATCTTCTATGCTGGAAGAAAGTATGATAGCAACAATACAGCTGTCAAATTCACCAACAAAAATCTATTCATTGATGGCTGGAACTTCTACTTGAAAGTAGATATGGACGATGAAGTAACTGAAATACCATTACTTCAAAATCTATTTATCATTGGAGAAAATCTTACTCAAACAGCAGGGGTATTAACCTGTACATTGATTGGCAGAAACAGTGATGATAATTCTACTAAGACATTTGAACCGTTTAGATTGAAAATCGAAGATGTCGAATATGATCAGGATGATAAGGAACAACAACCAATGGATCCAAACATGAAGTTGCTGTATGAACAATTAATTAATTTAAAACAAGAATTACAACAAAAAGAACTTGCGACTCTTCCTGCAGGTGGTAATAAAGACCAAGTATTGCAAAAAGCAAGCAATATCGATTATGACTTTGCATGGAAAGATATGCAGGGAACAGCCACTGAAATGTCTGATGATGAATTAGACAATATGTGGGAAGAAGTATTTGAATAAAAAAATAAATAGAAAGAGAGATATATATTATGAGTTTTGTAAATGATTCAATTTTAAAATCAGCATTAGGAAAAATTAAAGCATGGGGTGAAGGAAAATTTGTAGCAAAAGAAACTGGTAAAGGTCTATCTACAAATGACTATACAAATGCTGATAAAACAAAATTAAACGGTGTTGCTACTGGTGCTCAAGCAAACAAAATCGAAAGTGTAAAAGTAAATGGTACAGCTTTAACTCCTGATTCATCGAAAGCTGTAAATGTAGATTTATCTGCTTATGCTAAATCAGCTGATGTAACAAAAGAAATCGCATCTGCAGTATCAGGAGTAACTCAAATCGATTACTCAGTTGTCGAATCATTACCTTCAACTGGTAAAAAAGGTATTATCTATTTAGTTGCTAACAGTGGAACTGGAACTAATATCTATGATGAATACATCTATATCAATTCGAAATTTGAAAAATTAGGTTCAAGAGAAATGGATCTAAGTGCTTATGCTAAAAAGACTGATATTCCAACAAAAGTATCATCATTAACAAATGATTCAGGATATCAAACTGCAACACAAGTAACTTCAGCTATCAATGCTAAATTAGTAGTAATGACTGATACTGAATTAAATACAATGTGGACTGAAGTATTTGGAGCATAATCAACTAGGAGGTCTTATATATGAAAGATTTCTTTAAGAGAGTTTTGTTTTCAAATGTAAGTGAGCACGCATCTTCAACAACTGTTTCAGCTAATAGCACTAAGTTTCTAACAAGTGATATTTTGAAAACTTTTATGACAAAGTTAAAAGATACGTTTGCTTTGAAGTCACAATTAACATCATTGCAAAAGCGAGTTGGACAGCTTGAAAAGACAGTCAGTGAATTAGAAACTGATTTAAAGGATGCAGTATATTACAAAGAGTAGATTTATTTCTGCTCTTTTTTAAAAGGAGAAAAATATGAAAGATTTTGAAACACGTGAGTGCGTTGTACACACACACACACACACACAACTTACACAAATTAGAGAAGGTACATCAAAGTGCCTTTTCTCATTCTTTAAAAAGATTGGCGGTGACAAGCATTTAGGTTAGTTTTAACCTAGATGTCAACATGCCAAAACTTATTGATAAAGATGAAAATGAATTGCTTAATTTACAAATGTCTACAGATGAACATTGGACAGGAAAATATTGGATTGATGGTAAAAAGATCTATGAAAAAATCATTACATGGACTGGTCTAAGCGTTGGAGTAAGCACAATCAATCATTCAATCAGTAATTTAAACGAGTTTATTGATTATGAAGTCACATGTTCCAATGGAGAAGATTTCTATAGATTTCCTGTTACTTACTATTCTGGAGGTAATAGCGGAACATTCTATTGTACGTATTTTATTATGAACGTAGATAACATTCGCTTTGCTAACAATTATAGTTGGGCAAATTATAAATTTAAAGCAACTATTCGTTATACAAAAAAATAAAGGCACTAGTATCTTTTCTTATTTGATTTTTATTAAAAGAATTAAAGAAAGAGAGGATCATGCAAATGTCAAAAATTAAAAAATTCGTGGGGGGGGGTACTGTTTACTAGCAATAGTAAAAACAGTATCCTTTTACCTATTACCTTTGACAAAGGAGGTGCAGTTGAATAGCTGTGCTTCTTTAAAAAGAGGTGTTATTTATGGCTAAATTTGTTAATTCTAACGGAGATGAAATCAATACGGATGTCGTTCTTTGGAATGGTAGTCATTTCGGCTATGGTCACGATTTAACATTGAATGATGATGCTTTGAAATTTAAAGAGTTAATCATAATTAGTGATAATAGCGCAGTTATTGCACCAATTATTGATGGAGAGATCATATATTCTGGTGTTGTTAACAACTGGACTGTTACTAATATGGCTTTTAAATATAATCAGGCATCAAAACTGTTACACATTGAGAACTGCAGATGGACAAATTCATCCAACAATCAAGGTACAACTGTTACTAAAGTCATTGGAAGATATTAGTCATAAATAAAAGCTGTTCTCATGATATGGGGAAATTTATTAAAAATGATGGGACTAAAATTCCAGTTGGTACTGTCCTTTTTGATGGTGCAACTCAAAGTGATTTTACATTAACTGATGATATTTCTAATTATGACTATCTAGAAATCTTCTATAGAAGTCATAACTGGGTTAATCCTAAAAGTACTAGAATGTCATTAAAAGCAGGTACAAGAGTACATTTATCAGATGTTCATACAGATGGAAATACTGTTTCTATATATGAGATGAATCTTGTTTTTAGTGGCAAAAACGTTACATTAAGTGGATGTACTAAAGTCATTGGTGGTACGTATATAGCTACGGTTGAAGGAACAATATATCAAGTAATAGGATACTGATTGCTAGCAAATAGGAACTTATGTCTCAATTTGTTAATGCAAATGGAAATACATTATTAAATCTTAAGTTTTCTTTAAAAGAACAGGAAACAGGGATGCAATGGATTGATGGTAAGAAAATATATTGCAAAGTAATACTCGTAAGCGGGTTTGATAGCAAGGATAAATATGTACAACATAATATATCAGATTTATACAGAGTATTGAGTTGTGATTTATTTATGAAAACGAGTGATGGAACAAACCACATGATACCGCGAGCACATCAAGATGAAGATCATGATGGTATTTCTATTCAAATAACTAAAACAAATTTAATATTGCAAGTTGGACAATCAAATGGTTTTGCTGATGCTACAGGATATGCAATATTGAAATATATAAAAAGCAAATAATTAAAGGACGAAAGTCCTTTTTTTGATGCCCTGGACACGGCTTAAAACTATCTAGAAAGGGTGATTGAATTGAAAATTAAAAAATATGATTTTAATCAATGGTTGAAAGCTGCAGGTATTAGAGCAATCAAAACAGTAGCTCAAACAGCAGTTGCGTTAATTGGAACGTCTACAGTGATGAATGAAGTCAACTGGGCAATGATCATCAGTGCAAGTTGTCTATCTGGTGTTGTTTCAATTCTAACAAGCGTTGCAGGACTTCCAGAGTTGGAAGAAATTGTAGATGAAAGTTAGGAGTGAAATCATATGACAGAAGCAGTTACAGTTGCTTTGATTTCTGGTCTATGTGTAGCTGTGCCTAGTGTAATCACTACAATGTTTTCAAACAATAAAGCTAATACATTAATGAATTATCGTATTGATGAGCTGACAAAAAAAGTTGAAAAGCACAATAACGTAGTTGAACGTATGGCGCTTCAAGAGCGTGAAACTAAAGCAATATGGAAAAGAATTGATGAAATCAAAGAGGAATTAGAGAAAGAGAGTGAATAGCTCTCTTTTTATTTTAAAAAAGGAGGTATTAACATATGGGATATGTTATGAAAAAAAATTTAGCGCGTAAAGAAAATTATGGTAGTCAACGTAATACAAATGATATTAAATGGTTGGTCATTCACTACACTTCTAACGATGGTGATAGTGATGAATCGAATGGTAAATACTTTGCTAGGGAAGTTGTTAAAGCATCTGCTCATTATTTTGTAGATGATGATTCAGTAACTCAAAGTGTTCCAGATAATTATGCTGCTTATGCGGTTGGAGGTAAATGTCAATCAAATCACCACCCATATTACAAGAAAGCAACAAACTCAAATTCGATCTCTATCGAAATGTGTGATAATCATAAGGACGGAGTTGTTAATATTTGTGATGAAACTCTCGCTAATACTTATGCTCTAGCAAGAGCTTTAATGAGCAAATACAATATCGACATCAACCATGTTATTAGACATTATGACGTAAATGGTAAATTATGTCCTAATTGTAATGGGTTATTAAATGACAATACATGGGCACAATTTAAAAACAATATTGTTAATTCTACTACTGGTCCATTAGGTTCAGGTGCTATTGTGCCATCGGTAGCAGTTAATAACAATAAAGATAGTATTATTAGTAGAGGTCAACAACACTCAATCAACTTTACTGGACATAGTATTGCTACAGATGGTATCTTTGGTCCTAATACACAAGCTAATGTCGCTAGGTGCTTCCAAGTTGCAATCAACAAAGATTATGGAGCTAAATTAAAGGTTGATGGTGCTTTTGGTAAAAACAGTAAATCGGCTTTAGGTAAACACTATGTCAAACGTAAAGAAACTCAATACATGGTTACAGCAGTAGAAATTGCGTTAATGTGTAGAGGATATGATCCATCGGGTGTTGAATGTCCAGGTAAATTTGGTAGTGGATTAGAAGCTGCAGTAAAACAATTCCAATCAGATAGAGGATTGAAAGTTGATGGAATTGCAGGAAGAAACACTATTTTGAAATTAATGGGTGTTTAGAATGAAAAGATTAAAGATTATCATCATTATATTACTTTTATTGAATATTTGTTTACTTGCCAAAAATACTCAATATCGTTCTCAAATCATAGAAAAAGATAATCAAATTGAGAAATTAAAACAAGAAAATTTGAAATATCAATATCAAATTGAAAAAATGAATGAACAATGGGGAGTGTACAGTAAATAATTAAGTAGTATAATTAAAGTTGTAAAAATTTAATTGTATTATAACTGATCCATACTTTAGTTAAATTATTCGACGTCAAGAAACAATTGAATATTTTACATTAAAAAAAAGCCTACTCAATCAAGAGTAGGTTCTTTTTTTATATATTATTTGCTTTTTCAATCGTGTCTTGCATTGCTTTTCTGATCACATCTGATTGTTTAATTCCAAGCTTTTTACAAGCTTCTTTGAATTCATCTACAAATTCAGTTTTGTACGATGCTTTTACTTGCTTCATGTTTTCTTTTTGCCATTCTCTCATGTATTTTGCTTGATCAAATTTTTTATTTTTCATAATTATTCCTTTCCTAATAAATAAAAGCCTAAAATCATTAATATCATTCCTAAAAACCAATAAGTTTTAAACAGTGTAAGGATAATACCTAAAAACAGAATTATTATTTTTATTTCTTTTTTCATATTATTTGATATAATTTAGATGAAGAAAGAGAGAAGAAGATTATTTCTTCTTTCTCTTCTTTGAACTCTTTTTGCTGACATATTTTGAACCGATGTAACCAACAATTAGAGTTGCTATGGGTTGGGCGAAGTTATTAAAGATTTCGCTCAATTTTTTTAAATCATCTAAATTCATATCCTTACCTCCTCTCTTTACAAGATTATCATAGCATAATAGTACCATTATGTAAAGGGTAGGAGGCATTTTTATGCATTTTTTAATTTCTCTATCCTTATTGTGTATAGGGATAATAATTACAAAAAAGCGATCAAATTTATTTTTGGCATATTTTTGACACATTTCTAACTTGCTATCTACTGGATAGCTACTGTATGTCTACTGGCGTTTTGGATTTTTTTATTAAAAACTGGCTAAAACTGTGACTGATACTCTACTGGATAGCTACTGTATAGCTATCGACATTTCAAAAGAAAAGGCATGGAAAGTCTTACTTGGACACAATAAAGATTTTCATTTATTTTTTTAGGATGAATATCTTTACCAAATTTATCAATCATATTGGAATAGACATTTGGCGTAAATTCAAGTTCAATAACTTTAATTTTTCCTTCGCCATACATATAAGTCATATTATTGAGCTTCTTTTCAAATGAGTTTAATTGATAATCCTCAAACTTTACATCACTATCTTTAACAATCTCAACATTTTTTACATAGTCTAAACGATATTGAATGCATGTATTTTGATCTTTTGCACCTTGGCATAAAAGATAATATTCATTGTTAGAAAAAACAGTATCGATAGGAGCCAATTCGGTTAATTTATGTTTTTCATTAAATGTTAAAGAAGGTTTTTGATATTCAAAGCGAATTTTTTCTTTTCTTTGATAGCTTTGGTAATGACTTCTAATTCTTGATAGAAAACTTGTTCATTTTCATTTTTAACAACATGCAGATTTAGTCTTTTTTGAAAATAAGCTTGGTTATGAATACTAAATAGATCTTGCATTCTTTTTTTATAGTTTTCTTTTGTTTTTAAAGTAAAGAAATGAGAACTATAAACAAGATCAATAATCGCTTTGGCTTCCATTAAGTCTAGATTTGGATTTTCATAATAAAAGTAATTATTTCTTCATTCTTTATAAGCTTTAATGATTGTATCTTCATAATAATTGTTATAGTTTTCTGAATTTGATAAGAGCATCAAAATCATTTTTAGCTTTGGAAGTATTGAGTTTTATAGAGTAATCAGTTATTATAATCATGTCTTTTGACAGAGGATGATAAGTGACGTTTGGCGATGTTGGGTATCATCCTTTTTACTTTCTATATATTTAAATAATTATGACATGATATCAAAGTAATATAAAGAAAAAAAGCAGACCTCATGAAACAGAAGAGGTCTGCTTTTACTACATATATTAAAACCACAAGATTTTGAAAAGAAGTTTCAAATATCATGGCTTGGAATAAAATCCAAATTATTTTTGCTACTTTTTATTATAAAACTAATACCCCGCGCATAGCACGTGATAACCATATAGCTTTAGCGTTGAGCAAAAACACCAGAGATTAATGTGTTAAGGTATTTATTTTAATTTTCTTTGTTATTCTTTCACTAAAAAAGATAGCAGAAAGGGTATATTAAGTTTAATGCGAAAATATGATAAAATCATATACTTTTTTCACTTTGTAATTTTTTAAAATACTTATTAGAATAGTTTAAAATGCTTATTGATTATATGATTTGCAAAAAGCTTTTTTATACTTTTATGGCTGACCAAGCATTAATTTATTAAGATTATTATGATATAATTGGGGCAGTTGTACGTAAAGGAGAATTTGCAAAATGGTAAATAATATTGAATTTACATGGGATGAAGATCCTGTTGATATAAGTGCTGAAGCCAATTTTATTTGGTCGATAGCAAACAAATTAAGAGGAGTATACATGCCAAATAAATATGGTGATGTCATTATTCCTATGACAATCATTCGCAGGTTTGAATGTGCTTTAGAAAAAACAAAAGAAGATGTGGTACGAAAACATAATGAAAAACCAGATTATCCTGCAAAAGCTTTTTATAGAATGACAGGATACGAATTTTATAATACTTCAGAATATTCTTTAAAAGAATTATGTAATGATTCTGAAAATATTAAAGATAATTTTCTTCAATATATTGACGGTTTTTCGGATAATGTCCAAGAAATTTTAAAGTCCGAAGATACTTTAAAATTTACAGCAGAAATAAATAAAATGGAAAAATCAGGAACACTTTATTCTATAATTAAAGCCTTTTCAGAATTAGATTTAAGCATTGAAAAATTTGACAGTATAAAAATGGGATATATTTTTGAAAATTTAATTGGCAGATTTTATCAAAATGTTGAAGCTGGGCAATATTATACAGGTAGAGATATCATTAAATTGTGTGTTTCTTTATTGATTTCAGAAGGATGCGAAGATATTTTCTTACCTCAAAGAGAAATATCTGTATTAGATCAAGCTTGTGGAACAGGTGGAATGTTGTCAACAGCATATACATATTTAAAACACTATAATCCTAATTGCAATGTTCGTTTATATGGACAAGAAATTATGGGACAAACATATGCTATTGGATTGGCTGAAATGCTTATTAAAGGACAAAGTGCAGATAATTTTAAAAATGCAGATACATTCAAAGAAGATTGTTTTAAAGACAAAAAGATGCGTTTTGTTTTAGAAAATCCTCCATTTGGACAAGCATGGGGAGGGGAAAAAGCAAAAGATGGACAAGAAGATGCTGTAAGGAAAGAACATGCTAAAGGATTTAATGGTCGTTTTGGTGCGGGTCTGCCTAGCTCTGGAGATGGACAATTATTATTTGTACAAGCAGCTGTTAATAAAATGGATGATGAATATGGGCGTGCAGCAATTATTGAAAATGGATCACCTTTGTTTTTTGGTGGAACATCATCTGGTGAATCTCAAATTAGACGTTGGTTATTAGAACAAGATTTAATTGAAGCTATTGTTCAATTACCAACAGATTTATTTTACAACACGGGTATTTCTACATATATTTGGATTCTTTCAAAAAATAAAAGAGAAGAAAGAAAAGGAAAAATTCAATTAATTGATGCTTCTAATATTTATACTAATTTACGTAAATCGTTAGGAAATAAAAGAAAAGAAATTTCGCCAGAAAATAGAAAAGAAATTACTGAATTATATATAAATTTTGAACAATCTGAATTGAGTAAGATTTATAAAAACACTGAATTTATTTATAGAGAATATACTGTTATGCAGCCACTACAAAGATCATATTCTTTTTCAAAAGAACGTATTGAAAATATGATCAACAAGGGAACACTAAAATCTCTTTATGACGAAAGTAAAGTGTTTGAATTAGAAAATTCAACAGAAGAATTAAAAGATAAAGAAAAAAAGACATTAAAAAAATTTAAAGAAAATAAAATAACTTATGATGCAATTTTAAATACTTTGAAAGAATATGAGGATGATACACTTTACAATAATCCTGATGATTTTAAGCCAATAGTAAAACAATTATTGGCTAAAATTAATGATGAAAAAATTGATAATAAATTTGTTGATAAAATTGTTGATGGCCTTTCTGAAATGGATAAAAACGCTGATATTCAAAAAGATAAAAAAGGTAATATATTATTTGATAAATCAACAAAAGATACTGAAATTGTACCATATGATGTAGCAATTGAAGATTATATGAAAACTGAAGTATTACCCCATGTTCCAGATGCAAAAGCTTTTTTTGAAGAAGATTTAACTAAGAAAAAGCCAATTATTAAAACTGGTGCAGAAATTCCATTTACAAGATATTTCTATAAATATCAAGAACCTCAATCAAGTGAAGAACTTGCTAAAAAATTTATTGAATTAGAAGAATCTATTAATTTTAGAATTCAAAAATTATTTGGTGGTGAATAACTAATGAGAGAAATGAAGGATAGTAGAATAAAATGGATTGGGAAGATACCTAAGAAATGGACAATCTCCAAAATGAAATATGTAAGTTCAATAGAAAGTGGGGTATCAATTTCCAAAAATGAATATCGAAGTGATGGAAAATATGAAATAATTGGTGCCAATGGTATTTTAGGCTATATTGATAGAATAAATAACAAACAAAAAGCAATTACAACTGGAAGAGTTGGCACAATTGGAACAGCATATAAAATTGAGAAGGCTTGGGTAACTGATAATGCATTGATAATAACAGCAAATAGTAAAATAAACTATGGATATTTATATTGGATTTTACCTAATCTTGATTTTATACAGATTACATCTGGCACAGCGATGCCACTTTTAACAACTTCAAGTCTATCAAAACAGGTATTACCAATTCCTAAATTACAAGAGCAGAAACGCATTGCGAATTTTCTCGACAATAAATGTGCTGAAATAGATATATTGTATGCAGACATTGAATCTCAATTAGAAACACTTGAAGAATACAAAAAATCAATTATCACAGAAGCAGTAACAAAAGGATTAGATTCAGATGTTGAAATGAAGGATAGTGGTATTTCATACATTGGAAATATACCAAAACATTGGAAAGTGACAAATCTAAAATATTTAGGGAAATGTCAAAATGGTATATCTAAAGGTGGAGAATATTTTGGAAATGGATTTCCGTTTGTTTCATATGGTGATGTGTATAAAAATTATTCACTTCCTCAAAATGTTGATGGTTTAATTATGTCCACAAAAACAGAGCAAAATATTTACTCTGTTAAATATGGGGATGTATTTTTTACAAGAACATCTGAGACAATAGAAGAAATAGGATTTGCATCAACATGTTTGAAAAGTATTGAAAATTCAGTTTTTGCTGGATTTCTTATTAGGTTTAGGCCTGTAAGCAATGATTTAATACCAGAATTTTCTAAGTTTTATTTTAGAAGTAACATTCATAGAAAATTTTTTGTAAAAGAAATGAATTTAGTTACAAGAGCATCATTAAGTCAAAACTTGCTTGGAAGGTTGCCAGTATTACTTCCACCTTTATTTGAACAACAGATGATTGCAAAAAATTTAGAAAAAAAATGTACCGAAATAGATAGTGCTATTGAAGATAAAAAAATGCAAATGCAAATACTTGAGCAATATAAAAAATCACTTATATACGAATATGTAACAGGTAAGAAAGAAGTGGAATAATATGATAAACAAAATTATAGAAGAAATAGATAAATCTCTTGAATCTGAGGCATACTTATCTGCGCTATCGCTTGTCTTAATATTACCAGATATTTGTGGTAAAGCTGAATATAACTCAAATATAAAAAACAAAGAACGCTATATCAATTGGTTTGATGAATATATTGGAAAATATGAACAATCTCCTTTTGAAGTTTCTAATAACCCGTATTTAAGTGGAGAAGTTGTATATCAATTGAGATGCTGTTTTATGCATGAGGGAAATCCTAATATAAATAAAAATCGTATAAAAAACGAAAGAAATAAAATAGATAAATTTATTCTTCTAATACAAAAGAAGAATGAATTTGATATTTACCTTGATAGTTCAAGTGTAATTACAATAAATGAAGATTATACAAAATCAATTAGAGAATACAAGGTTAATATCAGAAGATTATGTTTAATAATTTGTTCCACAGTTAAAGGGTATTATAACGAAAATAAAAATAAGTTTGATTTCTTTAATTTTAAAATTGTTGATTATGATAAAAATCAAGAAAATGAATTTACAAATTCAAAATGAAGAAGGTGAAGATTAATGCCAACTAATGTATTAACTGAAAAAGATTATCAAAAATATATCATTAATAAACTAATAAATGATAATGGCTATATTTTAAGAAAAGATAATGATTTCGATAGATTATTTGCTATTGATAGAGAAATGTTATTCAATTTTTTAAATGATACACAACCTGATGAAATGGAAACTTTAGCAAAAATCTATAAAGATGATTTGGAAGATACAATTGTTAATTTTATTAATAATGAAGCTACTAAAAAACGAGGATCGATTTTAGAAGTATTAAAACACGGTATAGAAATATCCAATCAAAAATTAAAATTCATGTATAATAAACCAGCAACAACTTTTAATAAAAAGCTTTTAGAAAATTATGAAAAGAATATATTTTCAGTTGCTGAAGAAGTATGGGCTTCAGATGATGAAAGAATAGATATTGTTATATTTTTAAATGGTATTGCTATTATGACTTTTGAGTTAAAGTGTAATACTACAGGACAGTCGTATGAAGATGCTATTTATCAATATAGAACAACAAGAAACATAGAAAACAAAACACGTTTATTTAGATTTAAAGCGGGAACATTAGTAAATTTTGCTATGGATTTGAATGAATGTTATATGTCTACAAAGATTTGTGGAAGTTCTACATATTTTTTACCTTTCAACATGGGGAATGGAGCAGGTGTTAATGCTGGTAAAGGAAATCCTTTATGTGATTACGATTTTCCTGTTCATTACATGTGGGATGATATATTAAAAAAAGATACTATTTTAGAATTGATCAATAAATTTATTTTCATTGAAACTAAAGAAGAAACAGATGAATTAACTGAAAAAAGAAAAATTAAAGAAACTGTAATTTTTCCTAGATATCATCAATTAGATGTAATTAGAAAACTCATTGCAGATGTTATAGAAAATAAATCGAAATTAAATTATTTAATTCAACATAGTGCAGGTTCTGGTAAAACAAATTCTATCGCTTGGTTAGCTCATAGATTGAGTTCTTTACATGATAATGAAAACACAATTATTTATGACAATATCATTATTGTAACTGATAGGGTTGTAGTTGATAGACAATTACAAAAAGCTGTTATGGGAATGGAACATGCTAGTGGATTAATTAAAGTTATGGATGATAGATGTTCTTCATCAGATTTAGCAGATGCCTTAAATGGGAATACCAAAATCATTGCTACAACAATTCAAAAATTCCCATATATTGTAGAAGAAGTTAAAAACTTAAATAATAAACGATTTGCTGTAATTATTGATGAAGCACATTCATCAACATCTGGTAAAAATATGAGTGCTGTTACTAAATCTTTAGCGTCTGGTGAATGGGAATATGATGATACCGATGAAATGATTGAAGATGAAATTAGAAAACACGGAAAACAAGTAAATGTGTCAATGTTTGCCTTTACAGCTACTCCTAAACCAACTACATTACAAATGTTTGGACGATTAAATAAAAATGGACAATATGAAGCTTTTCATATTTATTCAATGAAACAAGCAATCGAAGAAGGATTTATTTTAGATGTTCTTTCAAATTTTACAAGATACGAAACATTTTATCAAATTAATAAGCTGGTAGAAAGCGACCCTAGATGTAAAACAAATTCTGCTAAAAGACAAATTGCTAGATTTGTACAATTACATGAAACAAACATTGGTCAACGAATAGAAGTTATTGTAGAACACTTTAAAAACATGGTTATGGATGAATTAGGTGGTCAAGCAAAAGCAATGGTAATAACTTCATCTAGACCTGAAGCTGTAAAATATCAAAAAGCATTTCAAAAATATATTGAGCATAAAGGTTATAAAAATATTCATGCTTTAGTTGCTTTCTCTGGAAAGGTAAATCTAGAAGGAGAAGAATATACTGAATCAAGCATGAATGGGTTTAATGAAGATCGTTTAACAAAAGAATTTGATAAAGACGAATATCAAGTATTGATTGTAGCAAACAAATATCAAACAGGTTTTGATCAACCTAAACTATGTGCTATGTATGTTCTTAAAAAATTGAAAGGTGTCAATGCCGTACAAACTCTTTCGAGATTGAATAGAATATGTCCACCGTTTGATAAAAAAGTATTTGTATTAGATTTTGCCAATACATATGAAGACATACAAAAAGCATTTGCTCCATATTATACAACGACATTATTATCCAATTCGGTTACACCATCAGCTATATATGATTTAGAAGTTGAAATAGATGGGTATTTAATTTTAAACGATTTAGATATTGAAAGTTTTAACGAAATTTTATATAGCGGTAAAGAGATAAAAGCAAAGGAAAGAAAAATGATTAGTTTCTATTTGGATAAAGCAAGAAAAGAAGTTCAAAAATATCCATATGGAACTCAAAAAGACATTATTCAAAAATTACGTAGCTTTGTTAGATTTTATGAATTTCTTTTACAAGCCTCATCATTTGAAGATGTTGAAATTCATAAAAAATATAATTTTATTTCTTATTTGCTAGCTTATATTAGTATTAAAAATCCAGGAGCTGGATTTGATTTAACTGGTAAAATCCAAGCTACTAAATTTGTTCAAAAGAAAACACAAGAACACAAGGATGAAGAACAAACATCTAAACCTATTGTAAAATTACCAAGTGCAGAAGCTTTTGGTATTTCTCAAGATAAAGAACAAAAACTATCTGAAATTATTGAAGAAATAAATTCACGAACAGGTAAAGCTTACAATAAAGATGTGGCAGTTAAGGCAATGTTACAAATCACAGATATATTGGAAAAAAATGAACAATTGAAAGAATCAGCAAAAAATAATTCTTCAAAAGAATTTGAAACAACATATTACGATAATATTGATGATGCTTTAATTGAAGGTTTGAATCAAAATGAAGACTTCTTTACGCTTTTATTAAATCATTCAGAAATGAAAAAAGAAGTAATGGGTATATTTGTTGAAGAACTATATAAAAGGCTTAGAAATGAAAAATAGGTGCTTCTAGAAAAATGGAAAGTAGGATATTGTTAATTCTGCTTTCTTTTTTATAAAACAAAATACAAAAAAACAGAGTGTCAAATAAAACTGATGATTGATTTAGTTGATTTTTATTTCAAATTCTTCTTATACTTCTTTGTTTATGGTGAGAATCAATCTTATTCTCCAAATTTTTAATTAAATCTTACGTAACAAATAATCTAGTATGAATTCAATATAATTGTATGGATTTAGTCTGTTGTCTTTAGGAATCTATTAGACTAAATATTGCGGCATTTGCTTTGTGTATCCTTTAGGAAAAGTTAAAAATATTCAGTGAAAAGGATGAACAACAATTCTGTTGTAATATTCCTGTTTTTAAATTATTTTTAGAATTAGTATGGAACAATTATTAAATATGATAAAATTAGATAAAAGAAAGTTGATTATAATAATTTAAAACCAAAGGAGATATGTCTATGTATTTTAAAGAACTGTTTGACAAAGAAAAAATTGAAAAACAACATGAAGAATTATTAAATATTTTTAAAGAAGATCTTTCAAATCTATCTGATAAAACAATTAAGAAACATGTACAAAATGTTGATTTTTTTATCAATGAATATTTATTAAATCGTAATAATGCAAATTATGAAGAAGTTAATAATGAAGTTGATTTGTTCTTTAGAGATTTCTTTATTAGAAAATGTATGTGGTCTTCACCAAATTCTATAAAAGAAACAGCAGCTAGTTTTAAAAAGTTTTATAAATCAATGATGAATCATGATAAATTTAAAAAAGATGACTATGAATGTTTATGCGATACCATTAAAGATGAAATGAAATATTGGCAAGAATCATGTGATTACTATGATAGTGGAAAACCAAATTGGGATCCGTTTAAATTTTAAAGGTAGGGTAATAAAAATTGTATAATGATAAGATTGAAATAGAAAGCCCTTATGGACATATTACCATTAGCTATGGTCGACATGATAAGCATCGAGTAAGAGTTCTTGATATAGATGGTGGTATGGAATCAGCAACTTATATAGAAGAAGAATTACAAAATGAATTACTTTTTGAATATATGTATTTATTTGATTTAATGTTTGATGAAAATTATTTAGAAGATAGACAAATTAATGATGTTTTATTAATTGGTGGTGGTGCTTTTCATTATCCCAAATATTTTTTAGCACATCATCAAGGAAATATTGATGTTGTTGAAATTAACAAAGTTCTTTATGATATTTCTAATAAATACTTCTATTTAGAAGAAACTATTAATAAATTTGATAAGAATAAAAATAGATTTCATTGTTATTTTGAAAATGGAAGAGATTATATAAATAGGAACAAAAAGAAATATGATGCTATTTTAAGTGATGTCTTTATTGGTGAAAATTTAGTATTAGAACTTCATTCATTGGAAGCAATCAAAAGAATAAAAGAATCTTTAAACCCACAAGGAATTTATATAACAAATATCATTGGTTCATTAAGTGGTAAATATAGTCAAAATATAAAGAATGTTGTAAAAACACTCAAACAATGTTTTAAATATATTTATGTCTTTAAAGCACAAGAAAAGAATGAGCATCAAAAAAGACAAAACTTAATCGTTGTTGCAGTAGATCAAGAAGTTCATTTTAATATTGTAAGTTATCATAATATTAATCAAAAGAGATATCATCAAGGAATGATCGATCATGTTGATGATATTGATTATACAAATGGACATATTTTAAGAGATAAAAATTTATTATAATTATTGTTTTATCTTAAAAAATATGATAAGTTTAATCCATGGGAATGAGGTTCTCCCTCGATTTATATCGAAACCGCTATTTTGCTAATGACTTCTGTGTAATACACAGGGTGATTAGCTTTTTTTGTAGGAGGAAACATGGAAAATAAAAAAGAATTATTAAAGTATATGATATTTGCAGGTGTTATGGGAATCGTTGTAGGAGGTATTGATACTGTTTTTGGTAAAGGACTTATTTTAATAGGTGAGATACGAAATAAATATTTTTGGTATTTAATTCCTTTTTTACCAATTGCAGGAATAGTGATTACTTGGCTTTACTATCACTTTAATGAACTGAGTTTAAAAGGAATGACACTTGTCTTTGAAACAGGTCAACAAAAAAGAAAAGGGATTCCTTTAGCACTTATTCCTTTAGTTATGATTGGAACATGGTTAACTCATTTATTTGGAGGAAGTGCGGGTAGAGAAGGGGTGGCTGTACAAATTGGAGCGACGCTCTCTCATTATTTTACAAAATATTTTCATTTTCCTAAGAATGGAAAAGTTTTGTTGATTATCGGAATGGCAGCTGGATTTGCTGGATTATTTCAAACACCACTTACTGCTCTGTTTTTTGCTATGGAAGTTATGGTTATAGGTAAAATAGAGTATGAAGCTTTACTTCCAGGGATTATAGCATCTTTTACTGCTTCTTATACGTCGCATTTTTTAGGATTGGAAAAGTTTAGTGTAAATATTCAACAAAGTATTAATATGAATGATTTAAAAAATATGATGTTAATGATTCTAGTAGGAATTATTTTGGGAATTGTTGGAAGAATATTTTCAATGTCGTTGATTGCTTTAAAAACATTTTTTAAAAATAAAATAGAAAATCCCTATAAAAGAATAGGTTATATTTCTATTTTATTAGTGATAGGGCTAATGATTTTTAAAGGAAGATACAGTGGCTTAGGCACAAATTTAATTGATTTATCATTTTATGGAAATGTGACTTATTATGATTGGTTTTTAAAACTTATTTTTACTGTTGTAACTCTTGCAATTGGATTTCAAGGTGGAGAAGTAACACCCTTATTTTCAATAGGAGCAACTCTAGGATTTATACTTGCCCCAATTTTTCATTTGCCTATTGAATTATGTGTAGCTTTAGGATATACGGGAGTTTTTGCTTCAGCAACAAATACACTTTTAGCACCAATGATGATAGGTTTAGAAGTCTTTGGTGGGCATCAAATGATAGCATTTCTTATTATATGTATTTTTGCTTATTTAGTTAATGGAAATAAATCTATATATACTGCCCAAATCAAAAATTTTTAACAAACATTACATGATGAAAGGCTTTACATTTTGCTATTTCAAAGATAAAATAGTAATGGTGATGGAAAATGAAATTTGATGAATTATTTACAAAATTAAAGGTGAATCCATTAAAACTCATTGAGTCAATTGTTCATGCTGATGGATCATCAGTTATTTTGTTTAAAAATAGAAAAAGTGAAATCTTATATGTTAATGATCAGTTTTATCAAAAACATCCACAATTTAAAAATAATAAGGAAGCAGTTATTGGCAAAACTGATTTTGATTTGTTTCCGGATTCACAAGAACACGCTAAACAAGCTTTTGAAGATGAACAACGTGTCATGGAAACAGGAGAAGCAATTAATGTTGTAGAAACTGAAGGAAAAAATCATGATGGCTATACGATTATTGCACATACAAGAAAATATCCGTTATATGATAGTCAAGGAGAAACAATCGGTGTTTTTGTTATTCCAGAAGATATGACAAGTGATGTAAAGGCACTTAGAGAAAATCAAGAAAAAGCCAAAATTTTAACAAAGCTTAATGTTGAACTTTCACAAGAAAACGCTATAGATGCTTTAACACAACTTTATAATCGACGTTTTATTCATGCAGAATTAGATACGTTGCATAAAGAATATTTAGAAAATAATACACCATTTTCTATTTTGTTATTAGATTTAGATAACTTTAAAAGTGTTAATGATAATTATGGACATCATATTGGAGATGAAGTTATTAAACATGTTGGAACTGTTTTAAATAATATTAAACATCAAAAATATCCAACTATGGAGCCATGTCGTTATGGCGGAGACGAATTTTTAGTTATTCTACCAGCTTATCAAAAAGATGGGGCAGTTTCAATTGCCAGAGATATTAAAGATGCCTTTGATCATGTTATTTTACATGCTGGTGCTTATCATGATATCGTAAGATTAAGTATTGGTGTTGCTGGTATTCGTGATGAAGAAACAATACAAGATTTATTAAATAAATGTGATCAAAGAATGTATATTTCAAAAAGAGATGGAAAACATCGTATTACTTATTGATGATAGTGTAAAAAGCTATCATCATTTTTTATTTTGAGATATAATAAAATCAACAAGGAAGTGATAAAAATGTATGAGGCAATCAAACAACTTGCAAAAAAATACCATCAAGAAACAATTAATCAGCGCCGAGATTTTCACCACTTTGCTGAAAGAGGCTGGTTAGAAATACGTACAGCATGTCAAATTGCAACTACTTTAGAAAACTTAGGTTATGAGGTTTTAGTAGGAAAAGAAATTATGGATAAAGATGCGCGTATGGGATTACCGCCAGAAGCGATTTTTAATATTAATTATTTACGTGCTAAAAAAGAAGGGGCAAATCCTAAATATTTAGAACAAGTTAAAAATGGAATGACAGCTGTTGCAGGTATCTTAAAAAACGGTGTAGGGCCTGTTGTAGCTATTCGTTTTGATATTGATGCTTTAGGGCTTGTTGAAGATTCAACAGATGGGCATTATCCAAAACAAGAAGGTTTTTCTTCTTGTCATTTAGGAGCGATGCATGCTTGTGGACATGATGGTCATGCATCTATTGGTTTAACAACTGCTAAAATATTGATGGAGCTTAAAGAACACTTACATGGGACTTTGAAAATTATTTTTCAACCGGCTGAAGAAGGTGTAAGAGGAGCAAAATCCATTTGTGAAAGTGGTTTTTTAGATGATGTCGATTATATTTTTGCAGCGCATATTATGCCTCGTGTTAAAGATTACGATCTTTATTTTGGAATGAATGAATCATTTGCAACAACGAAATTAGATGTCATTTATCATGGAGTTTCAACACATGCGGCAGAATCTCCACAATTCGGTAAGAATGCATTGCTTTCAGCAGCTAACTGTATTATTAATTTGCATTCGATTCCTCGAAACAGTGATGGACAAACACGTGTCAATGTAGGAACGGTTCATGCAGGAACAGGTAGAAATGTTGTTCCTGATACAGCAAAACTTGAAATAGAAGTACGTGGTGTAACGACAGAATTAAATCGTTATATGGAAATTTATGCAAGAGATATTATTAATGCTTGTGCATTGATGCATGATACTGTTGTTGAAATTAAACAAATGGGAAAAGCTTTTGCGCTCAATTGTGATGAAGATTTTATGAATCAAATACGAAATATTTGTGTTAAAGAAATGCCCGATTTAAAATTACCTCCAGAAAATTTAAATCCATTAGGAGGAAGTGATGATTTTTCTTATATGATGGAATATGTCCAAGTTCATGGGGGTAAAGCTACTTATATGAAATTATTGACAGATATTACAGCTTCACCTCATAACACATCATTTAATTTCAATGAAGAAGTACTTAATAAAGGACCACGAATCATGGCGTCTATTGCTTATACATTATTAAAATAAAGAAGATAACTATTTTAGAATTTAAATCTGATACACAATTATTAATTGAAGGAAAAAATTTAAATGAAGATGAAATTAGTGAATACTTTACAACACATTTTAAGGGAGATTGCTTGTTAGCTGTTGAAGATGATTAATTGATTAAAATTCATTTTCATACAAATGAACTATAGAAGGTTTTAGAATATTGTTCAACACTTGGTGAAATCTATGATATTGTTATTGAAGATATGGATTGACAATCAAGAGGATTAAAAGGATAAAGATGCGAAAGCATCTTTTTTAATAACTTAAAAAATGTTATAATTGCGAAGCTATTTATAAATAAAAAAGAGTTTTTAATGATTGGAGGTAACCATGGTTAATATATTTGATACATTACCAAGAAACTTTTTTAATATATTTAATACAGCTGATCGTGTTGTTATCAGTGAATGTATTTGTGTTCTTTATGAGTATATTAAGGATGATGCATCCTTTGCATCTTTAAAAGAAAACTTGATTTATGAGTTAACAAAATATTTTAGTAGTCACTTAATTGAACTTGAAGAACTTCAAAGTCAATCGCCAAGAGAACGTGCTTTTTATGTTTATCGAAGATTAAAAGAATGTGGATGGTTAAGTGAAGAAGTAGGGGAAAACTATCATGTGTATGCTAGTTTTGAAGATTATGCTATTAGTATTATTGAAACTTTAATGAATTTAGAAGAAGACAGAGATATAGAATACTCAAGTATGGTTTATAGTATTTATTCGCAGTTTAAAAATTTTGATATTGAAAATGGACATAAGATTCTTGATGCACAATATAGTATGACAAAAAGCTTAATGACAAAATTAAAAAATTTGAATACAAATATTAAGCGTTATATCAAACGTCTTGTTCAAGATAATATGAAAAATGATTTAAATCAAATTTTAGATTCTTTATTAAGTGATTATCAATTAAAGATAGTAGATCGTGCTTTTTATAATCTAACAACTAAAGATCATCCTTTAAAATATCGTAATAGTATCATTTCTCAAATTCAAAGAATACAAGATGATCAAGCAACATCTGAAACGATTATAGGAAATATCATGCTTTCTAAAGATTTAACTTATCAAGAGGCAATGGATTTGTTTTATAAACAAACATCTTATATTATTGATGCCTTTGAAAGTATTTTAGATTTAATTAATGAAATCAATCGTAAAAATGAAAAGTTTGTTGCTTCAGCAACAAATCGTATTATGTTTTTAATGAATGTAAAAGAAGATATTGGTGGAAAAATCAATGACATCATTAAAGAAGGGCAAGAATGTCCAGAAGTGTTTGATCAAGTAGCAACGATTTCAATTAATAAATACTTAGATCAAAATTCTTTATATTTGCCACGACAAATAAAAAAAGTTAAAAATACGGATTTGATTTTAGATACACAATTAGATGAACAAACACGTTTAATGGCGATTGAAAAACTAAAACAAAATGAAAAATATACAAAAACAGCCATTGAAAAAAATGTTTTACAATGTTTGGATCAACAAGAAACAATATTGGGTTCAAACTATTATGATCAAAATAAAGATTTATCTTTATTTATTTTGACATGGCTTTATGGTTATAGTCAAAATGCTCGATATAAAATAGAACCACAAGTAAATATTATAAAGAAAGATCATTATCAATTTAGAGAATTTATAATAAGGAGAGTTGAAGATGAATAAAAATGAACTGATGAAAAATATGTCACAGGCATATTTGTTATTATCCGAAAAAAGAAAAGAAGAATTTTCACGTATTTTAAATCGATTATTAGCGGTTAATTTTATTTGTGGTGGAAGAAAAAGAGATCGCGAAGATTATTATTTTATTAGTGAAAATGAACAACTATTTAAAGATTTTTTAATGATGCTTGATTATGATTTTCATTTATATAAAGCAGACCGTGTAATCTATATCCATAATTTAAATAATTACAATCATTTAAATCTTAATCAAATGCAAACAATTGTTTTATTGTTACTTAGAAAACTTTATTTTCAAAAATCACAAGAGTTACAAGATACTGAATTTATTCATATTTCCCTTGGGGAACTTCATAGTGAAATAGAAGCAACTGGTATTTATAACGAACGTCTAAAAAAGACAGATTTAAAAAATATCTATCATTTCTTGTCAAGGTATAATATATGTGAACGTATTGGTGATTTAAACGAAGATGATACACGTTTAATTATTTATCCAACAATTAATTATATTTTACCAATTCAAAAAATAGATGAAATCAATCAACGTATTCAACAATATAAAAAAGGAGATCACGATGAAAACATTAACGAAAGTGAAACTGATTAATTGGCATACTTTTTCTAATGAAGAATTTGAAATCTATAAAAATGCCTTAATTACTGGAGAAAATGGAACAGGGAAATCTACAATTTTAGATGCGATTCAATATGTTTTAACTGCTGGTAAATGTAAATTTAATAAAGCAGCAAGTGATATTGGAAATCGTACATTAGAGTCTTATATTCGTTGTAAAACAGGAATTGAAGGGCATGAATATGCTAGAAATGGTGATGTGACAACCTATATTGCATTAGAGTTTTATGATGAAAAAACAGAAAAATATCAAATTATTGGAACTGTTATTGATTTACCAGCTGGCGGAAGATTAAATAGAGATTTTTTTCAAATTATTGATTGTAAAATCAGCGATGTAGCATTTATTGAAGAAAGAAGAGTTTTGACGAGAAAAGAATTTAAAAAAGCTTTAATTGATCATCAACAAACAGGTATTTTTAAAGATACAATTAAAGAAGGAGAAAGTTTATTTGGAAATGCTTTAGGTGTTAAAAGTAAATATTTTGATTTAGTAACGAGAGCGCTTGCTTTTAAAGCGATTGATAATGTTTATCAATTCATTGTTGACTTTTTATTAAAAGAAGACTTTGTTGATATTCAAAATTTAAGAGACAGTATCAAACACTATAAAGTTCTTGAAGAAAAATTAAAAATATCTAAAAAAGAATGTGAATCATTAGAAGGTGTTGTAAGTCAATATGACACTTATTTAGATACGCACTTTCAAATGGATGTTTTAGAATGTTTAAAAGAGAAATTACAAGAAAAGCAATTACAAGCTATTATTGATAATAGTCAAAAGAAATATCAAAAAATAAATGATCAGCTAAATTTTGTACAACAAAAACTTACACAATTAAATCAAGATGAAGAAACTTATCAAGAAAGATATCATCGTTTAGATGAATCATTAAGAGAAAACGAAACCTATAACTTAAAAAATGAATTACAAAAAGAAAGTGAACAACTCAAAAAAGAAAAAGAAAAAAAAGAAAACAGTTATCAAACTCTTATAACAGAAATTAAACAAGAAATACAATTATTAAAGAAAGTAAAAATACCAAATAGTTATATCCAAATTCTTCAAAATCAAGATTATCAAACAGAAACATTGACACATACATTTAGAAATATTGTAGAAGAAGTTTCTAAAAGAACAAAGGATGTTACTGAAAAAATATCACATTTAAAAATTGAAATGACACAAACAGTTGATCGTTTTAATGAATATTGTAAAGAATATGATTCTCTTAAAGAAAATCAACTTTATTATAGAAAAGAAATTCAAGAATTAATTCAATTATTAAATGAAAAACTTACAAGTCATTATGGAAAAACCATTGAAGTTAAACCATTATGTGAATATATTGAAGTTAAAGATGAAAAATGGCGAAATGCATTAGAAGGATATCTTAATAGTCAAAGATTTGATTTAATTATTGAACCAGAATATTTTGAATATGCATTACTTGTTTATGAAGAATATAAAAATAAAAGAGGTATATATGGTGTAGGAATTGTTGATGTTGCGAAAATGTCAAGATATGAAGATGTGGATGTTAAAGACACCCTTGCAAGTCAATTAGATTGTAAAAATACATATGCTAGATGGTATGTCAACATGTTGCTTTCTAAAGTACAATGTGTCGATGATGTGACACAACTTAGAAATTATCCAACAGCCATTACTCCAACATGTATGCTTTATAAAAATTATACAGCACGTGCACTCAATCCACGTATTTACAATAAACCATACATTGGATTAGGTGCTATTAAAATTCAATTAGCGACAATTGAACAAGAATTGGAAAACCTAAAACAAGAAATCAAATTACAAAAAGCAAATTATGAAGATTTAAAAAATGGTCAAGCATTATTAAATCAATCCAAAGCAGATCATATCTTCTATCGCTTAGATTTAATTGATGAATATCATAATTTACTAAAAGAATATCAAGAAATTAATGATCGCTATGAAAAATTAATTTTAGATGATTCACTTATTTCTTTACAAGAAGAATGTGATGTGGTAAAAAAACAACTTGAAAAAACAAAAAGAGAAAAAGAAGACTCACTTATGAAAAAAGGAAGTCTTGAAAATAATCTAGAAACATTTAAAGAACAACTTGAACAAACTCAAGAAGAATATCAATTATTACATGAAAAAATAGTTCAATTTGAAATGGAGCATGTTGATGTTACTCAAGTAGCTGATCAACAAGTCGTTATTTATTTAAAACGTTTTTCTAAAGATTTTAATGGTATGAAAAATGATATTGAACAACAAGGAAATGGTTATCAACGAAAGGCAAACCAAATTGAAAATCAAATAGTCATGAAAATGAAAGACTATAATGATGCATATAATATTGGTTTTGAAAATGCTTTAATAGATATTGAAAGTTATAAACAAAGATACCATCAATTAAAGGAGATGGATATTGTTTCTAAAGAAGAAAAAACAAGACAAGCAAAACTAAAATGTGAAGAATCATTTAAAACATCTTTTATTTCTGGATTAAATGAAAAAATTGAAAATGCTAAAAAAGATATTGCTGAATTAAATAAAGGATTAGCACAAAGAGATTTTAATGGTGAAACCTATGAATTTTGTGTTTCACCAACTTCAAGAGATGATTTTAAAGAATACTATAAGATCATCCAATCAGGAAAAGAATATATGGTGAATAATCTTTTATCTGAAACATTAAGTGAAAGTCAAAGAAGAATTATGGATGATTTATTTGTAAAATTATCATCTGTAGAAAATGATCAAGAAACGGAACAAATGCTCATGGAATATACAGACTATCGTAATTATTTAGATTATGATATTAAAATCAAATATGCAAGTGGAGACTTTGCTTATTTTTCAAAAGTCAATAAAGAAAAATCTGGTGGGGAAACACAAACACCATTCTATGTTATTATGGCAGCAAGTTTTGAACAAGTTATTCGCAATAGAAATCAAAATGAGGATTTTGGTTGTGTTGTTATTTTTGACGAAGCATTTAATAATATGGATGAACAAAGAATACAAGAAATGATTAAGTTCTATAATGAACGTGAAATACAAACATTTATTGCTGTACCACCATCAAGAGCAAGTACAATTATTCCTTATGTAAATACACGCTTATTGGTTATTAAGCAAGGTCAACAATCGTTTGTCGAAGGATTTAGAGATGAATGATTATCGTCAATTGATCTTAACTGAGTTTATTGATCGTTATGAAAATAGTAGCTACTATAAAGGTAAAAGAGATGGTCCAAGGAAAATATCTATTGTATTGCATAAAAGATTTCCAGAATATGGACAAAGCTTCTTTTATGAAATTACTGAAGAACTAGAAAATATATCGTTTCAATTAAAAGAAGAAGGAATAGTTACTTTTTCTAAGAAAAGTATTCCAGGAAATAGAGAAATAATTTTAAATCAAGAAGAAAGCAGTATTAAAAAAATATATCAGGAACTTAAAAGAGTCTCAATTAAAGAAAAAATAATGAATTATCTACATCAGCTTGATGAATATCATGTAGAAGGATTTGTGAAAGACTTTATTGATGAAATGAAAAAGAAAATCATGTATGATCAAAGTCTTTCTCCTTATTTAAAAAGTTATGATTTAGAAGATTTAGATTCTGTTATAAAAATACTTAATGGAATGTATTATCAAGATGAAGAAATTTCATTTAGAAAATTTTCTGAGAAAATATTAAATGATACTAAGAAATTAATAAAGTATAAAAAAAGAATATTACATATTGTACATGATTTTTATGATGATTCTTTAGAAAATGAAGATGAGGTCTTTGAAACTTTTTACATTAGAAAGAATCCAGCTTATGTTTACATTAGAGGAAATGCTATTTTTAAAATTAATAATCAACTGATTGATTCAAAACAAATGAAGCAATATTTTGTTTTACCAAGTTTATGTATTAAAGATTTAACAATTCAAAATATTGATGCAAAACAAGTAATGACAATTGAGAATTTAACATCTTTTCATGATCTTTCTTTAAATGATAATTTTTACATTTATACAAATGGTTTTCATAATCATGCGATTCAACAATTTTTAATAAAGCTTTCTGATTTTTTAGGTGATGAAGTGAATTATCTTCATTTTGGTGATATTGATGCTGGTGGTTTTCATATATATAACGATTTGTGTAAAAAGACACAGATTCCTTTTCAAACGTATCATATGGATGTAGATACGTTAAAAAAATATGATATATATACAAAGAAATTAACTAAAAATGATAGAAAAAGATTAAAATCTATGAAAAATAATGAAGTTATTACTTATATGTTAAAAAATAATGTTAAATTAGAACAAGAAATAGTAGGAGATAGCTTTAGTGAAAGATGAAACACTAATACGTTTAGAAAGTTTACAGAAGATTGTCTTTCATTCACTAGCTAATTTGGCTATCTATATCTATAGAGACAAGCAAACTTTAAGAATGCTACCAATGGAATGATAATAATTACGATTTACAGCATATAAAAGAAGAATTAGCAGATGTGATTATTTATTGTCAAGATTTATTAGATTGATTCAATCTAGATGTTGATGAAATTGTTGGTATGAAAATGGCAATGAATGAAAAGAAATATCCAATTAAATAAGAGTTGAAAATGGCAGAATATGTCATTTTTTTCTTATTTTGTGATTATTTGCAAAAAAATATAATTCAGTATATAATTTGCAAGTCACTAAGGAGGAAAAATATAATGGGAGACGCTATCAAATTAATCGGGATAGTTATTGTTATCATTGGTTTTGCTTTAAAATTTGATACATTAGCTACCGTAGTTGTTGCTGGTATTGTTACAGGTTTAGTTGGTGGAATGTCTATTATGGATATTTTATCAACACTTGGCTCTGCCTTTTTAACAAATAGAACAGCAACATTATTTATTTTAACATTGCCAGTTATTGGATTATGTGAACGTATGGGTCTACGTGATAAGGCCGTTGATTTTATCAGCGGTATCAAGAGTGCGACAACAGGTAGATTATTGTCTATTTGGCAAGTCATTCGTACTATTGCTTCTGCATTTTCATTACGTATTGGAGGACATCCACAATTTATTCGTCCTTTAATTAATCCAATGGCACAAGCATGTGCAATTGCTAAATATGGAGAAGTTGATGAAAAAACTGAAGATGAAATTAAAGGAATGGCTGCTGGAACAGAAAACTATGGGAACTTCTTTGCTCAAAACTGTTTTATGGGGTCATCAGGAACTTTATTAATTGTTTCAACTTTAAATGAAATCTTCAAATCAAACAATATTGCTCAAGAAGTAACTGCTAATCAAATTGCTTTAAATTCAATTCCAATTGCTGTTATTTCAGTTATCGTGGGGATTGGTTATGCTTTATGGTATGATCGTAAATTAAAAAAACATTTTGGTAAAAAGCAAGGAGGAGAAAAATAGTATGTTAGAAATAGATTGGAATACAAGTACAATTTTAGCAGAAGTTTTCTATTGTATTATTGGACTTATTTTTGCTTTTACTGGAGTCAATGCTTTAAAAAATAAAGAAGTTGAAAAACGAACAACAACAGCAATATTTTGGTTTATTTTAGCTATTACTTTCATTGCTGGGCCTTATATTCCTACATGGATTACAGGAGCATGTATTATTGTTTTAGCTATCTTAACTGCTACTGGTTTAGTACAACCAGCAGCAATGCATATTCCTACTGCTAAAGAAACAAGAGAAAATGCAGATAAATATGGATATAAATCATTTATTCCACCTGTTGTTTTAGCTTTATCAGCAGTAGTTGTTGCCACATTCTTTACAGATTTAGGAGCAAACAATGCCATTGGTATTAGTGCTGCTATTGGTTTAATTGTTGCTTACTTTATTTTCAAACCTAAATTTTCTTTACCATTTAAAGATGGTATTCGTTTAACTGATAATGTAGGAACTACAGGTATTTTACCTCAAGTTTTAGCTGCATTAGGTTCATTATTTACAGCTGCAGGAGTAGGTGCTGTTATTGCTGCAGGAGTAGGTGCTATTATTCCTGAAGGAAATCATTTTATTGCCGTTGCTGTTTATTGTATTGGAATGGCTTTATTTACAATGATTATGGGTAATGGTTTTGCTGCCTTTGCGGTTATTACAGTGGGTATTGGTTATCCATTCTTAATTGCTCAAGGTGCTAATCCGGTTGTTGTTGGTGCTTTAGGTTTAACTGCAGGATATTGTGGTACATTAATGACACCAATGGCAGCAAACTTCAATATTATGCCTGCGGCTTTATTGGAAACCAAGAGTAAATATGCTATAATCATTTCACAATTACCAGTTGCGTTAATTATGTTAGCAATACATATTATTTTAATGTATGTATTAGCTTTCTAGGAGGAAATGAAATGAAATTATTATTAACAGCATTTGATCCTTTTGGAGGAGAAAAAATCAATCCAGCTTTAGAAGCTGTCAAACGTGTTCAAGACAAAATTGGTGATCTTGAAATTGTTAAATTAGAAGTACCAACAGTATTTTATAAATCGATTGATACAGTTACAAATGCGATTGAAAAAGAACATCCTGATGTCGTTTTATGTATTGGACAAGCAGGTGGAAGATTTGACATAACACCAGAAAGAGTTGCTATCAATATTAATGATGCACGAATTCCTGATAATGAAGGGAATCAACCATTAAGTGGACCAATCTTTGAAGATGGAGAAAATGCTTATTTTTCATCTTTACCAATCAAAGCGATGGTTGCTGAAATTAGAAAAGCAGATATTCCTGCAAGTGTTTCCAATTCGGCAGGAACTTTTGTATGTAATCATCTAATGTATGGTGTTCTTTATACAATTGCTAAAAAATATCCATCAATGTGTGGTGGATTTATGCATGTACCATTTATTACAAGCCAAGTTGTTAATCGTCCAACGAATACACCAAGTTTATCACTTGATACAATTGTTAAGGGAATTGAAGCTGCATGTAAAGCCATTGCTGAAAATTCAGAAGATATTGTTGCTGTTGAAGGGCATACACATTAGTTATCAAAAACTAGGGTTAGAAATAATTCTAGTTTTTTTATTTTGTCTAAAATATTTTGTTGAAATTTGCAAGATAATCTATTAAATTATTTATAGGGTTATTCTCATTTGAAAATAACGGAGGGCTTATGTTAGATTCATATCAAAGAAAAATAGATTATATGCGTATTTCCATTACAGATCGTTGTCATTTTCAATGTGCTTATTGTAAAAGTGATCATCCACAAAAATTAAAACATCAAGATATTTTATCTTACGAACAATTATTACTCATTGTTGATCAAGCTATCCAATTAGGAATTAATAAATTTAAAATTACAGGAGGGGAACCAACAATTAGAAAAGATTATCTTTTCTTTATTAAAGAATTAAAGAAAAGAGAGGTAGAAGTAACTTTAACGACGAATGGTTCTTTATTTACTAAAAAAGATTTAGATTGTTTGAAAGAAATAGGAATAGATGGTATTAATTTTTCAATAGATACACTAGATTTAAGAGAATATTTTTTATTGACGCAACAGGATTGTTTGGAAACAGTTTTAGATAATTTGTTTTATGCTTATCAACTTAAAATTCCTGTAAAAATTAATTGTGTGATGGATGATACTTTTCATTTAAAGCGTTTGAATGATCTAATGGATTTGATTAAAGATAAAAAAATTGCAGTGCGTTTTATTGAACTCATGCCTTTAAATAGAGAACAACGAAATCAAAAAATAAGAGATGTTATAAAGTATTTAAAGAAATATCCAATTCAAGAATATCTAGATAAATTAGGAAATGGCCCAGCACATTATTATACGATAGAAGGTTATGCTGGTTATATTGGTTTTATTGAAGCATTACATTATAAGTTTTGTCACCAATGTAATCGTCTTCGTTTAACAAGTACAGGAAAGATCAAGCCATGTTTGTTCTATGAAGAAATGTATGATTTGAAGCCATATCTTAATAATGAAAAACAATTGCGTTTACATCTTGAAAAAGCAATTAAATTAAAACCAAAAGAACATCATTTCGAAGAAAATATTTCTTATACAAGAATGAATGAAATAGGAGGATAATATGGATTTTACACACTTTGATGAAAATGGAAATGCTATTATGGTGGATGTGTCTTCCAAAGACACTACTCAAAGAAGTGCTATTGCTTATGGTGAAATTTATGTTGGTAAAGAAATACTTGAGAAAATTGTAAATCATCAAATGAAAAAAGGTGATGTTCTTTCAGTGGCAAGAATTGCTGGAATTATGGCAGTAAAGAAAACGAGTGAGATTATTCCTTTATGTCATCCTTTACTTTTAAGTAAGATTACAGTGGACTTTAATATTAATCATGAAAAAGAAGTGATTGAAACTTATTGTAAAGTTACATGTCTAGGAAAGACTGGGGTTGAAATGGAAGCACTTCATGGGGTGAGTGCAACCTTACTTACGGTTTATGATATGTCGAAGGCTGTTAGTAAAGAAATGGAAATTAGAAATATTCATTTAATAAGTAAAAGTGGCGGAAAGAGTGGTGATTTTAAATGGCAGGACAAGTAAAAGCAATCTGTTTAAGTGAAAAAAAAGGTACAGCAAAAATACCTGTTGAAAAAATCGAAGTTATTGAAAATTATGGTTTTAAAAATGATGCACATGCGGGTTCTTGGCATCGTCAGGTTTCCTTGTTATCTTATGAAACAAGGGAAGCGTTTAAACAAATGGGTTCTACTGTTGAAGATGGTTCTTTTGGTGAAAATTTACTTATTTCAGGAATTGATTTTAATGTAATTGAAGTAGGAACCTGTCTTAAAATTGGTGATGTTATCCTTGAAATTACTCAACTTGGAAAAAGCTGTCATAATCACTGTGCCATTTATCATCAAGTAGGAAAATGTATTATGCCCACAAATGGCTTATTTTCACGTGTTTTAAAAGGAGGAACGATTCAATTGAATGATTCAGTTGAAGTTTTAAAAGAAAAAGATAAACGTTTGCGTGTGGCTATACTTACATTATCTGATAAGGGGAGTCAGGGTCAAAGAGAGGATTTAAGTGGTCCTTACATCCAAGATTATTTTAAAGAAAGAGGATATTATGTCACTTCTTATGAAATTCTTCCTGACGAACAAGCTTTAATTGAACAAGCATTGATTAACTTATCAGATCGTTGTCATAATGATTTGATTATTACCACTGGTGGAACAGGATTAAGTATGCGAGATGTTACACCAGAAGCCACACTAAAAGTAGCAACACGAAATGTACCAGGTATCAGTGAAGCAATTCGCTATGAATCAATGAAATATACTAATCGTGCTATGCTTTCAAGAGGCGTATCTATTTTAAGAAACCAAACATTGATTATTAATTTGCCAGGAAGTTTAAAAGCTGTTAAAGAAAGTTTAGATATTATTATTGATCCTTTAAAACATGGGTTAGAAATTTTAAAAGGAGAGGCACATGATTGTGCTCGAAATGATGGTTGATTTATCACCTCTTTATGTTTCTTTAAAAACAGCAATTATTACAATTATCATTACTTTCTTTTTCGGTTTATTTCTTGCAAAATGGACATTGAATCGAAAACATGATTTAACGAAAATTATTTTAGATGGTATTTTTACCATGCCTCTTGTTTTACCACCAACCGTTATGGGATTTTTCTTGCTAATGATCTTTGGGGTTAATCAACCGATTGGAAAACTGTTCTTTCATGTTTTTCACTATAAAATTGCTTTTAGTTTTTCAGCAACAGTTATTGCTGCTGTCGTGATTTCTTTTCCTCTAATGTATCGTAGTGCCAAAGCGGCCATGGAACAAGTAAATCATGATTTGATTGATGCAGGAAGAACACTGGGAATGTCAGAAAAACGTATTTTCTTTACAGTCATTTTACCTGAAGCTATGCCAGGTATTATTAGTGGGGGTGTTTTATCTTTTGCGAGAGGTTTAGGGGAATTTGGAGCAACGGCTATGCTTGCAGGAAATATAGTTGGAAAAACAAGAACTTTACCTTTAGCGGTCTATAGTGAAGTTATGTCAGGAAATTACGATAATGCAGGTGTTTATGTTTTTATTATCGCTGTTATTTGCTTAATAGCTGTTATTGGTGTCAATATTTATCAATACTCTCTTAAGAAAAAAAGGAGTTTTTAGATGAAATTAGAAGTTGTAATTTTTAAAAAATTGGCAGAATACGATTTAGATGTCTGTTTTGAAAGTCATGAAGACCGACTTGTCTTAATGGGACCAAGTGGAAGCGGTAAGAGTATGGTTTTAAAATGTATTGCTGGAATTATAACACCCGATGCAGGACGTATTGTTTTAGATGATGAAGTTTTATTTGACAGCAATTTAAAAATTAATATTTCCCCACAAAAAAGAAAAATAGGATATATGTTTCAAAATTACGCATTATTTGACCATATGAATGTTTATCAAAACATTGCTGCTCCTTTAAAAGCACGTCACGAAGATAAACAAGTGATTAAAGAAAAAGTTCAACAAATCATGGAAGACTTTCAAATAGATGATTTACAAAAAAGATATCCTCGTCAGCTTTCAGGAGGACAGAAACAACGTGTTGCTTTAGCACGTTTACTTGTTTATGATACAAAGATTGTTTTGTTAGATGAACCTTTTAGTGCTTTAGACGAAACACTGAAAGAACAGTTACTTAATGAAACAAAGAAAAAACTTGTTGAGTATCAAAAGAAATGTCTGTTTGTAACACATAGTCCAAAGGAAATGGAAATGATGTGTGGTAATAAATTAAAAATAAAAAGGGGGAGATTGGAAAAATGAAAAAGTTATTAAGTTTAACGTGTAGTTTATTAATGATTGTTACTTTATGTGGCTGTTCCTCAACTCAAGATCAACAAGAAGAAGTAACATTGACACTTGCTGCTGCTGCAAGTTTGGAAAATGTGTTTGAAGATAAACTTATTCCTGAATTTGAAAAAGAAAATCCAAGTATCAAAGTGCAAGGAGTTTATGATTCAAGTGGTAAATTACAAATTCAAATTGAACAAGGATTAAAGTCAGATGTTTTCTTTTCTGCAGCAACAAAACAAATGGATGCTCTAGTTGATGAAAAATACATCAATAAAAAGGATGTTGTTGATTTATTAGAAAATAAACTTGTTTTAATTACTGGTAAACAAACAACAACGGAAGTAAAAGGTTTTGCTGATATTGCAAAGGCAGAAACAATTGCGATTGGAAATCCTGAAGTTGTACCTGCTGGTCAATATGCAAAAATGGCATTAACTCATTTAGGATTATATGATGCTTTAACTTCAAAATATAGTTTAGGGGGAAACGTTACTGAAGTGTTAAACTGGGTTGCTTCTTCTTCAAGTGAAGTAGGTATTGTTTATTCAACGGATGCTAAAAGCAGTAAAGATGTAAAAGTTCTTGCAACATGTGAAAATAGTTTATTAGATGAACCTGTTATTTACCCAGTTGCCAAACTTGCTCAAACAAAACATAGTGATGAAACTGAAAAATTCATAAAATTCATTCAAAAGAAATCTTCTTTAAAACAATTTGAAAATTACGGGTTTACTGTTAATAAATAATATGAAAGAAATTAAAACAGAAGATGCCATTGGCAGTGTTCTCTGCCATGACATCACAGAAATTGTAAAAGACCAAAGAAAAGGTCCTCGTTTTAAGAAGGGCCATATTATTAAAGAAGAAGATATTGAAGTATTATTGAATTTAGGGAAAGAACATCTTTATGTTTTTGAAAAAGATGAAACAATGATGCATGAAAATGATGCAGCAGAAATATTATGTAATCTTTGTTTCAATGAATATATGAAAAAAAGCGCTATTAGTGAAGGAAAGATTGAACTTACAAGTACAATTGATGGATTGTTTAAAGTAAATCGAGAAGAACTTTTTAAGGTCAATTCTTTTGGACAAATGATGATTGCGACAAGACAAGGTAATGTACCTGTAAAAAAAGGGGATAAACTTGCAGGCATGCGTATTATTCCACTTGTTATTGAAAAAGAAAAGATGCAACAAATCCAAGAAATAGTTCAAAAACCTATTTTAAAAATCATGCCTTATCAAATAAAAACAGCAGGAATTATTGCCACGGGTTCAGAGGTTTATAAAGGGAGAATTAAAGACACATTTACGCCAGTCATCGTAGAAAAATTAAAAGAATACGGGGTAGAAGTTATTTACAATAGTTTATCATTAGATGACCATGAAATGACAACTAGTAAAATCAATGAAGCCTTAAAACAAGAAGTGGATCTTGTTTTATGTACAGGAGGAATGTCTGTTGATCCTGATGATAAAACGCCACTGGCGATAAAAAATACAGGTGCAAAAATTATAAGCTATGGAGCACCTGTTCTTCCTGGAGCAATGTTTTTATTAAGTTATAAAGGCGATGTTCCGATTGTTGGATTACCAGGATGTGTCATGTATTCACGTCGAACAATTTTTGATGTTGTTTTACCAAGACTTCTTGCTAAAGATTTAATTACCAGTGACGAACTTGCTTTGCTTGGTGAAGGAGGACTTTGTTTAAATTGTCCTGTTTGTACTTTTCCAAATTGTGGACTTTCGAAAGGATAAAAATGACTTATAAAAATCCACAAAAATTTGATTTAAAGATTCGTCTTTATAACCAAGAAAAAAGCTTTGGTAAAGGTGTTTATGAACTGATGAAAAAAGCGCAAAGTTTTGGTTCCTTATCAGGAGCTTACAAAGATATGAAAATGTCAAATTCAAAGGCATGGAAAATTTTAAAAAGAGCGGAAGAGGATTTAGACATGCCTCTTGTTGAACGTATTAGTGGTGGTAAAGATGGTGGTGGTAGTAAACTTACTCAAGAAGGCGAAGAATTGTTAGAAAAGTATGAAAAATTTATTCAAGAAATGAATGAATATGCGAAGATTCGGTTTAAGGAGATTTTTGAAGATGAATAAACAGGAATATTTAATTATTACTTTTTATTCATTAGATGATGCAATGGATTTAGACGCTAAACAAACAGCTTCTATGAAAGGACGTCTTATTCCTAAACCATCTGTTATTGATGCAGGATGTGGTATGTGTTTTTCTTGTCAGAATAAAGAAGTGGAAAAGTGGAAGATTTTTCTTGAAGAAAATCAAATTCATTATGAAAAAATAGTAAAGGTTGTGTTTTAAATGAAAGAAAAACTTTATTGTAAAAGTGGTGGCTGTAGTGCTAAATTAGGCGCTAAAAAATTAACTCATATTTTAGAAAAAATCGATAAATATCCCAATTCTAATTTACTTGTTGGCTTTGATAGTCATGATGATGCCTCTGTTTATCAAATCAATGAACATCAAGCCATTGTTTCAACACTTGATTTCTTTCCACCAATGGTAGAAGATCCTTATTTATTTGGACAAATTGCGGCTACAAATGCTTTAAGTGATGTTTATGCTATGGGTGGAACGCCTTTGACAGCGTTAAATATTGTTTGTTTTAACGATCAAGATGATTTAAATATTTTAGGAAAAATCATTGAAGGTGGAAATGATAAACTAAAAGAAGCAAAAGTTGTTTTATCAGGAGGACATTCCATCAAAGATGAATCAACAAAATATGGCTTAAGTGTTACCGGAATAGTAGATCCAAACAAAATGATTCAAAATAATGGCGTACAAGTGGGAGATACATTAATTCTTACTAAAAAACTAGGAGTAGGTTTGGCATTAAATGCTTATCGTTTAAATGATGCACGTCAAGAAATACTTGATGAGGTTTTTAAGAGTATGACAACACTTAATAAATATGCATTCGATGTTTTAAATAAATATACACTTCATGCTTTAACGGACGTGACCGGTTTTGGGCTCCTTGTTCATTTAGATGAAATGCTCAATGAAAAGGCAAGTGCATTTTTAGATAAAGAAAGTATTCCTTATTTTAAGGATTGTCCTTATTATGTTGATGAATTTTATTTAAGTGGAGGTGGACAGCATAATCGTAATGCTATGAAAAATAAAGTTTGTTTTGACGAGGAAAACTTTATTTTAGAAGAAATTCTTTATGATCCACAAACAAGTGGAGGACTTCTTGCCAGTGTTGCAAGTGATGATATAGAAAATATTTTAAATGATTTTAACCAAGCAGGACTTGCTTGTTATGTGATTGGTAAAATCGTTGAAAAAGATCAATTTAATATTTATGTACGTTAGGAGATTATTATGGAAATTTTAGATGCTCGAGGACTTGAATGTCCATTACCAGTTGTTAAAACAAAGGAATTATTAAAAGAAATTGATAAAGTAAAAGTACTTGTTGATAATGAGATTGCGATTGAAAATTTAACAAAATTTGCAGGAGTAAGACATTATCAAATTGTTACAGGTGATGATGGAGATGGTTTTTATGCAATTATTGCTAAAGAAGGTATTGATGAAGAATTAGATTTTAATGAAAAAAGTGGAGATGTTGTTGTTATTTCAAGTGAAACAATGGGAAATAATGAAGAACTTGGTGCTATTTTAATGAAATCATTTATTTTTGCACTTACAAAACAAGATCAGTTACCTAAAGGAATGATTTTTTATAATGAAGGTATTTTCCTTACTACAAATGAGGGAGATATTTTAAATGATTTAAAATATCTTGAAAGTCAAGGTGTTGATATTGTAAGTTGTGGAACATGTCTCGATTTCTTTAAACGTAAAGAGTTATTACAAGTAGGAACTGTTACAAATATGTATGATATTGTTGAAAGAATGGAGAAGGCTGAAAAAATTATTAAGCCATAAAAGATAAATGAAAGATTTAGTTATTGTAAGAGGTGGTGGCGATATCGCTACAGGGACCATTTATAAACTTTTTAAATGTGGATTTAAAGTCTTGATTTTAGAAATTGAAAAACCTAGTGCCATTCGAAGAAATGTTGCTTTTTGTGAAGCTATTTACGATACGCAAAAACAAGTAGAAGACGTCACTTGTTATCTAGCACATGACTATAATGAAGCAAAACAATTTTTAACGGAAAATAAAGTGACGTTATTGATTGATCCAGAGGCTAAAGCCATTGATTATTTCAAGCCAGAGGTTGTTGTTGATGCCATTCTTGCCAAAAAGAATTTAGGAACAACAAAAGAGATGGCTCCAATTACCATTGCTTTAGGTCCGGGATTTATGGCAGGTAAAGATGTTGATGTTGTTATTGAAACGATGCGAGGGCATAAACTTGGAAGAACGATTTATCAAGGAACTGCTTTAAAAAATACAGGTGTACCAGGAGTCATTAAAGGTTATGGAAAAGAACGTGTTATCCATTCTCCTAATGCAGGAACTGTAAAACATGTAAGGCATTTAACGGATATTGTTAAAAAAGGTGAAGTGATTGCTTACGTTGATCAAACACCGATTTATGCGACAATGGATGGATTACTTCGTGGCTTAATTAAAGAAGGTTTTGTAGTCACTCAAGGTTTTAAAATGGCAGATATTGATCCACGTGAAGATGAATATGAAAATTGTTTTACTATTTCTGATAAAGCACGCTGCATTGCTGGTGGAGTCATTGAGGCTATCTTTTATTTAAAAGGACATAGAAATGATTTATCTTGATCAAGCAGCAACCAGTTTTCCTAAAATTAAAGAAGTTCAAGATGCAGTAATTGATTGTATGAATCATTGTACCAATGCGAATCGTTCTACCAGTACGACAAGTTTAAATGCGAGTCGTTTGATTTATCAAACACGCAAACTTATTAAAGAATATTTTCATGTACCTCAAGATGGATGCGTGGTCTTAAATAGTGGAAATACAGAAAGTCTCAATACATGTATTAAAGGTATTCTCAAAAAAGGTGATCACGTGATTACGACCTACGCAGAACATAACAGTGTTTTAAGACCGCTTTATCAATTAGAAAAAGCGAATATTATTACCTTATCTATTACCTCACCTACAGTAGAGGGTATTAAAAAACATCTTCAAAAAAAGACAAAAATGATTATTGTAACACATAGTTCTAATGTGACGGGTGAAATTTATCCAATTGCTGAAATTGGAAAGTTAGCACACGAGCATGGTATTTTAATGATGAGTGATATTGCCCAAAGTGCGGGACATCTTCTCATTGATATGGAAAAGATGAATTTAGATATTTTATGTTTTAGTGGTCATAAAGGATTGCTTGGAAATAGTGGAGTTGGTGGTTTTTGTTTAGCTCAATCTATAGAAATGGAACCTTTAATAAGTGGTGGAACAGGAATGGATTCTTTTAATCATTTTCAAAGTGATTACTACCCTGAACATGTTGAAGCGGGGACACATAATATGACAGGAATTGCTTCTTTAAAGGCAGGGGTTTGTTATTTAATGAAATATCAAGATGAAAAATCAAAATACACAAATGAATTAGTTGAACTTTTATATGATGGTTTAAAAAATACTCCACAAGTTGTTTTGTATGGCGATTTTAAAGAAAGAACACCAGTTCTTGCATTTAATATACAAGGAATGGATAGTTTTCAAGTGGCCGATCTTTTAAATAATAAGTATGATATTGCGATTCGTTGCGGTACTCATTGTGCACCTTTGATGCATCAACATCTCAATACAGTGAAAAGTGGAATCGTAAGAGTATCACTTTCATTTATGAATACAAAAGAAGAAATACAATTTTTCATCAAAGCAATTAAAGAAATTAGTGAGGGTAATTATGATAATTAGTGTTATTGGTTCAGGTGGAAAGACAACAAAAATAAAACAGTTAAAAGATCAATACTTAAAAGAAGGTAAGACTGTTTTAATGACAACTTCTACTCATATGAAAATTGAAGAAAATACACTAGTCGATCCGAGTTATGAAGAAATTATAAATGAAATTAAAAAGCATGGTTACGTACATGCAGGTAGTAAAGCCAAAAATCAAAAAATTAAAGCTTTAGATGATGAAGTGTTAGAAAGATTAAAAAAAGAAATAGATGTAATTTTAATTGAAGCTGATGGTTCTCATGGATTACCTTTAAAATATCCAAGAAATAATGAACCTGTTGTAGACAAAGATAGTAATGAAATTATTTTAATTACTTCTTTAAAGGGACTTGGAAAACCTGTTCAAGATGTTGTTCATGGTTATCAAGAAATGAAAATTGATGGAAATCAAAAAGTAGATAGTCTTTTTATTCAACAACTTATCAACATCTATTTAGAAAAAATTAAAAAATATAATGTTCCCATAGAAATTCAAGTGAATGAAGCAAGTTCGCTTTATGAAAAAGCACTAGCTTCGTTATTAGAAAATCAAAAGGAAGTAACACTTATTAATGAAGAATGGTTCTTACCACAACCGAAACTTGTTATTTTGGGTGCAGGACATGTGAGCCAATATGTAAGTAAACTTGCTTCTATGTTGGCTTTCTATACGATTGTTATTGATGAAAGAAAAGAATTTGCATGTAAAGAATTATTTCCAGAAGCAAATGAAATTCATTGTGTTTCTTTTGATAAAGCTGATTCCTATTTTCCTAAGGAAGCAAATACATGTTATGTCATTGTGACAAGAGGACATAAAGATGATCGTTTGTGTTTAAAAAAGACACTTTTTCGACAAAGTCTTTATGTAGGAATGATTGGAAGCAAGAAGAAAGTTAGACAAACCTATGATGCTTTATTAGAAGAAGGGTATCAACAAGTTGAACTTGATAAAGTACATGCCCCTATTGGACTTTCAATAAAAGCGATAACTCCTGCAGAGATTGCCGTCAGTATCATGTCTGAAATTATAGCTATTAAAAATGAACATCAATATTCAAGCATGACAAGTGACTTATTAGAAGTACAAGGTGATGGTGTTTTATGTATTATTATCGATAAAAAAGGATCAACACCACGTACAGTTGGTAGTATGATGTTTGTAAATGAAAAAGGAATTATTGGTTCTATTGGTGGGGGAAGAGAAGAATATCAAGCTATTTTAGATGCTAAGAATTGTCAAAAGGTAATGATAAAACATTATGAATTAAATAATAGCGAAAGTGCCAATTTAGGAATGATTTGTGGAGGAAGTAATGATGTTTTATTTCTTCCTATAAAGCAGCATTAGCTGCTTTTTTTATGTCTATAAATCTATTTTTTTGTATTATCTTGATGAAAAAATAGAGTTATGCTACAATTTTCTTGTTTTTAGAAGGTTAATTTAAATATGAGGGAGAGAATATGGAGAAAAAAGAGTATACAAGTCCTTATGATTTTGAAGGGAAAATTCCTTTAAAACAGGCAATTATTTTAGGTTTACAACACGTTCTAGCAATGTTCGTTGGTAACTTAACACCCGTACTTATTATTACGGGAGCTTGTGCTGCAACGCATGATGCAGATGTATTTGCTGCAATTCAAGTTTCACTTTTACAAAATGCAATGCTTATTGCCGGTGTGGTTACTTTAGTACAATTATTTTCAATAGGTCCTATTGGTGGGAAAGTCCCAATTATCATGGGAACAAGTTCAGGGTTTATTGGTGTTTTCCAAAGTGTTGCTCATGTAATGGGTGGTGGCGTTTTAGGATATGGTGCCATCATGGGAGCAAGTATTATTGGTGGTTTATTTGAAACGGTTTTAGGTTTTCTTTTAAAACCATTACGTCGTTTCTTTCCATCTGTTGTTACAGGAACAGTTGTTTTATCGATTGGTTTATCTTTAATCGGTGTTGGTGTTGCTTCTTTCGGGGGAGGAAGTAGTGCTAAAGATTATGGATCTGTAGAAAATCTTTTGATTGGTTTATTTGTTTTAGTTGTTATTTTAGCTTTTAAGCATGGTACAAAAGGAATGCTAAGTAATTCAGCTGTTTTAATTGGAATTATTTGTGGTTATGTTTTATGTATGATTTTACCATTGTTTATTTCAACAACAGGTGTTGCCAGTGATGGAACAGAGTTTGTTAAATCATGGGTTTTAAATTGGGATAAGGTGGCTCAAGCAAAATGGTTTGCTTTACCAAAACTCATGCCAGTAAAACCGGTTTTTGATTTAAGAGCAATCCTACCAGTTTTAATTATGTTTGTTGTTACAGCTGTTGAAACTGTTGGTGATATTTCTGGTGTTATGGAAGGTGGAATGTCAAGAGAAGCTACAGACCAAGAATTATCAGGTGGTGTTATCTGTGATGGTATTGGTTCATCTATTGCTGCTTTATTTGGTGTTTTACCAAATACATCTTTTTCACAAAATGTTGGGTTAGTAACAATGACTAAAATTGTCAATCGTTTTGCTTTAGCGTGTGGTGCGATTTTCCTAATTATTTGTGGGTTATTTCCTAAATTGGCGGCACTTGTTTCAATTATGCCTCAATCAGTATTAGGTGGAGCAGCAGTCATCATGTTTTCATCAATTGTTATGTCTGGTGTTCAATTGATTACCAAAGAACCTCTTACTGCTCGTTCAATGACAATTGTCTCAGTTGCTTTAGGATTAGGTTATGGTATAGGTGCAAATAGTGCAATTTTAATTCAACTTCCACAAGCGCTTCAAATGATTTGTGGAGAATCAGGAATTGTACCTGCTGCTTTTGTAGCAATTATTTTAAATATTTTATTACCAAAAGAAAAACAATAAAGGAGGGCTTTCTTTGTTATCGATTAGAAATTATGTGCGACCTCAAACAATTGAGGAAGCTTATGAATATGCAAAAAAACCGCTGAGTGTTGTTTTAGGTGGTATGTTATGGCTTAAAATGCAAAATAGAAATGTTAATTTTGCTATTGATTTATCTGATTTGCATTTAGATCAAATTGAAGAAATAGATGATGAAATACATATTGGTGCTATGGTTACTTTAAGAGAACTTGAAACAAATGAACAATTAAACCATTTTACACAAGGAGCTATTAAAGAAAGTGTGCGTCATATTGTCGGTGTCCAATTTAGAAACTTAGCGACAATTGGCGGATCTATTTATGGAAGGTTTGGTTTTTCTGATGTTTTAACACTTTTTATGGCACTTGATTGTGAGGTAGAACTTTATCCAACTGGGCGTGTTTCTATCAAAAAATTTGCAAATATGAAATTTACAAAAGATATTCTTACAAAAGTAATTATTAAAAAAGCACCAACAAACGTAGTTTATTTATCACAAAGAAACATTTCAACGGATTTTCCAGTTTTAACCTGTGCTGTTAGTAATATAAATCAACATTATACATGTATCATTGGAGCAAGACCGTTGCATGCTGTAGCGTTTAATGGAGATAGCTATTTTGAAACAGGTATTACTGAAGAAAGTATTCAAAGTTTTACAAAATATGTTTTATCAGAATTAAAATTAGGAAGCAATTCAAGAGCATCTAAAGAATATCGTCAAAAGATTGCAAAAGTTTTAATAAAAAGAGCTTTTCTTCAATTAAAGGAGGATGTATATGGAAATTAAATTAACTTTAAATGGAGAAAGAATTGTACAAGATATAGAACCTGATTTATTACTTATTGATTTTGTGAGAAAAAATGGTTGTTATAGTGTTAAACGCGGTTGTGATACAAGTAACTGTGGACTATGTACAGTTTTATTAAATGATAAACCAGTGCTTTCATGCAGCGTTCTTGCAATGCGTGCAAATGGTGCAAAAGTAGTTACTTTAGAAGGATTGCAAGAAGAAGCAAAGCCACTTGCAACATTTATTGCTAGTCAAGGAGCTGAACAATGTGGTTTTTGTAATCCTGGATTTATGATGAATACACTTGCTTTATTAAAAGAAAATCCTCATCCAAGTGATGATGAAATTAAAGAATTTTTAGCTGGAAATTTATGTCGTTGTTCAGGTTATGAAGGACAACTTAGAGGAATAAAAAATTACCTAAACTATCTTGAAGAAAAGGGGAATGAATAATGGCTTATAAACATATTGAAAAACCGGTCATGAAAAAAGATGCTATGAATCTTTTACTTGGTAAACCTGTTTATGTAGATGACATAACAAGTCAAGATTGTTTAGTTGTTAAAGTGTTAAGATCACCACATGCTCATGCTTTGATTGAAGAAATTGATGTTTCTAAAGCTCAAAAAATCCCAGGTATTGAAGCTGTTTATACGTATAAAGATGTTCCTCAAAAACGTTTTACCATGGCAGGTCAAACGTCTCCAGAACCAAGTCCTTATGATCGTTTAATTTTAGATCAAAGAGTTCGTTTTGTAGGAGATGCTGTTGCTATTGTTGCTGGTATTAATGAAAAGGTTGTTGATCGCGCTTTAAAAATTATTAAAGTAAAATATCAAGTTTTAACACCAGTTCTTGATTTTACGAAAGCAAAAGATAATAACATCTTAGTTCATCCTGAAGAAAATTGGAAAGCTTTATGTCCAGTAGGTGCTGATAATCATAGAAATCTTGTAGCAACAGATTCTTCAAGTCAAGGTGATTTAGAAAAAGTGTTTGCTTCTTGTGATCAAGTCATTGAAAGAACCTATCATACAAGAGCAAACCAACAAGCAATGATGGAAACTTTTAGAACGTATTGTGAAATCGATCCTTATGGAAGACTTCATGTTATTTCTTCCACTCAAATTGTTTTCCATTGTCGAAGAATTCTTGCTAACGCATTAGATATTCCTCAATCGAAAATTCGTGTTGAAAAACCAAGAATTGGAGGAGGATTTGGGGCTAAACAAACTGTTGTAGCTGAAGTTTATCCTGCTTTTGTAACATGGATGACCAAGAAACCTTCTAAAATGATTTATAGTCGAAAAGAATCACAAATTGCCTCTACACCACGTCATGAAATGCAAGTGACTGTTAAATTAGGAGCAATGAATGATGGAACAATTCGAGCAATGGACGTTTATACTCTTTCAAATAGTGGTGCTTTTGGTGAACATGGACCAACAACAGTAGGTTTATCGGGACATAAATCGATTCCGCTTTATACAAATAATCTTGAAGCCTTTAAATTTTCTTATGATGTTGTTTATACCAATTGTCAAGCAGCTGGTGCCTATCGTGGTTATGGCGCTACGCAAGGACTTTTTGCGGTAGAATCGATTGTTAGTGAAATGGCAGGAATTTTAGGTATTGACCCAGTAGTTATTCGAGAAAAGAATATGGTTAGACAAGGTCAAATAATGGGAGCTTATTATAATGAAGTTGCTCAAGCATGTACATTAGACAAATGTATGGATCATGCTAAAAAGCTTTTTGATTGGGAAAATAAATCAAAGGTGCGCGTCTTAGAAAACGGTAAGATTAGAAGTGCTGGAGTAGCTATGGCTATGCAAGGATCTGGTATTTCAGGGGTTGATGTGGGTTCTGCTACATTAAAACTTGAAGACGATGGTTATTATACACTTCATATAGGCGCAGCCGATATGGGAACAGGTTGTGACACCATTCTTGCACAAATGGCAGCTGAGTGTTTAGATTGTGATGTTGATCAAATTGTTGTCTTTGGGGCAGATACAGATATTTCACCTTATGATTCAGGTTCTTATGCTTCTTCAACAACTTATGTAACAGGAAAAGCAGTAGAACAAGCTTGTGAAAAATTAAAAAATAATTTATGTAGCCTTGCTTTACAAACATTTCATTGCGAAAAAGAAGATGTTGAATTTACCTCACAAGGTGTTAAAAATTTAAAGACAAACGAACTTTTAACTTTAAAGGAGCTTGCTTTAAAAGCAATGTGCGGAAATAATATTGAAACACAAGTTACAGTTACACATTCATCTCCAGTTTCACCACCACCTTATATGGTAGGAATGGTTGAAATTGAACTTGATAAAGAAACAGGACAAGTAGATATTCTTGATTATGTTGCTGTTGTCGATTGTGGCACTGTCATTAATACAAATTTAGCACGTGTTCAAACAGAAGGTGGCTTAGTTCAAGGGATCGGTATGGCTCTTTATGAAGACGTTCAATATACAAAACGTGGAGCTATTCCTGAAAACTCTTTTATGCAATATAAAATTCCTACACGTTTGGATATGGGAAAAATTAGAGTTGAATTTGAAAGTAGCTATGAACCAACTGGTCCATTTGGTGCAAAATCGATTGGTGAAATTGTTATTAATACACCATCTCCTGCAATTGCCAATGCTATCTATCGAGCAACGGGTAAATATCTAAAGGATCTTCCAATGACTCCTGAAAAAATCTTAATGGCAATTGATGAATAATGAAAACATATATTATTTATTTGGCGGCTGGAAATAGTCGGCGTTTTAAGGAAGATAAGTTACATGCGCTTTTTAAAGGAAGAGAACTTTATCTTTACGGCATCGATACTTTGAAACAATTATTAAAATATCGTAATGATATAGAAATTATTATTGTCTCTAATACAATTGATATACAAGAAGAATGTATCTATAGCTATAAAAGTCCTTTAAGTGAAAAAGGAATTTCCTATTCTATTAAAGCTGCTTTAGATCATATCAACCAACAGGATGACTATCAAATGATGTTTATGGTTGCAGATCAACCGTATCTTTCTTATCAAACACTTAATAAGATGATTGATACATTTAATCAATCATCTTATTCTATATGTTCTTTAATGTTTAAAGATAGAGTTGGAAATCCGGTAATTTTTTCTAAAGAATATTTTAATGAATTATATTCTTTAAAAGAAGATCAAGGAGGACGAACGATTGTTAATAAATATCCTCAAGAATGTTTTTATTTTATAATTGAAAATGAAAAAGAGCTTTATGATATTGATTATCAAAGTGATTTACAAAAACTTATAAAGGAAGAAAAATATGATTGAATATGCTAAGTTAGAAGATAAAGAAGAAATCTATAATTTGATTTGTATTTTAGAAAATAAAGAAATCAATAAAGAACACTTTGATTATGTTTTTGAAAATTCATTAAAAGATGAAGATATTATTTATTTAGTTTATCGTGATGAAAAAATAGAAGGTTTTTTAAGTTTTAAAATACATCATTATTTACATCATGATCGTGATACAGGTGAAATTGTAGAGTTGGTTGTTTTGCCAGAAAAAAGAAATTTGAAAATTGGTAAACAATTGATTGAAAAAATTGAAGAGATTGCTAAAGAAAAACAACTTGAACAAATTGAACTTTCTACTTCTACTTATCGTAAAGATGCGCATCGCTTTTATGAAAGACAAGGCTATGAAAAATTACATTATAATTATACGAAAGCACTAGATGACTAACCGTCATCTTTTTTTCACATCTTTTACACATAGTCATGCTACAATAAAGTTAAAGAGGTGGTAGTAATGTATAAAGCGTTGATGATTGAAGATCATAAAGAAGTAAGAGACTTTGTTAAAGAGTATTTTGATCATAAAGAAATAGAGGTTATAGAAGCTCAAAATGGTTATGAAGGATTAGCAATATTAGATGATACAATCGATATCATTTTACTTGACATTATGATGCCAGGAATTGATGGCTATGAAGTTTGTAAACAAATTAGAAGTCAATATAATACGCTCATCGTTTTTATAAGTGCTTTATCAGAAGATGAAAACCAATTAAGGGCTTATGAATATGGGGCAGATGATTATATTACCAAACCATTTAAACCTTCTTTATTGTATGCAAAATGTTTAGCGCTTTTAAAAAGAAATAAAAAGATTAAAACGAATCAACTTCAATCAGGAAAAGTGATTTTGGATTTAGATAAACATATTTTAGTGATTGAAGAAAATAATATTGCTTTAACAGATAAAGAATTTAAACTTCTTCGATACTTAATGGAAAATCAGGGAATTGTTTTATCAAGAGAAAAAATTTTAGATGCTTTATGGGGCTATGATTATTATGGTGATGGACGAGCAGTAGATACGTATATCAAACGTTTAAGGAAACGATTGGGAAAATATTCTTATTATATTCAAACTATTGTTAAAACTGGATATGTGTGGAAAGGAGAAGAATTATGAAAAGAATAAGAAGCATTCAGTTTAAAGTTTTTATCTGTTTATTTATTTCTTTTATGGTAGTATTTGGTTATGTTGTCAAAAATAAGTATGATCGAAGCTTTAATGAACTCCTTTATTACAGTCAAAGTAGTACTTCAGATGACTATATAAATTATTGTACAGCTATTTCTAATAAAAATGGAGAGTATAGAGAGTTTGATTTAGATAAGATAAAACAAGGGTTAAGTGAATTACCTAAAGATGATTCAACTAAAATATATCTTTTAGATACTTATGGAAATCCAATCGAACAATATGGATATGAAAAAGATGATCATTTACTTATTGTACATGATCCTTTTGTAGAAATTAACGAGAGTGATGTAGATACAGATTATTCTGATGATTTCTATGATGCACGTTATTATATTGATTTGTCATCTTTATCAAGTGAACAATATCAGTTATTAATAGAAACAATTAAAGATGTTGAAAAAAAAGAATATGATGATATTCATTTATACTTTGAAGGAAAAATTGAAGAATTAAAGAACTTTAAAGATACATCACAATCAACATATAATGCAAAAAATCGGTATTATAAGGTTAAACCGACTTTTATACATTATAATACAGATATCTTTGGTCAAAAAAAAGAAAATACCGTTGAAGCATTTTATGAAGCCTATGTAGAAAATGGCGAAGTACATTTAAAGAAAAATGAAGAGGAAGCTTATGGGGATACAAGAGTTTCTACATCAAAAATAAATGAATTATCTAAAAAGGCTGTAAATGAACATTTTTCAAATGTCTATGCAGGGCTTGCTACTTTTTTAGATGATGTTTCAATTGACTCTAATTCGCAAACTGCTATAAAAAAGACAAATGAAATTGCAACCTCTCTTAAAAAAGGAACATTAACGTATGCTTCTTTTACAAAGATACTAGATAATTATTCATATTCTGTATTACTTCTTCCTTTAGATGAGCATCATGGTTACGTTGAAGGACAAGAACCAGCCCCCAATGCCTTAATTGCAGTTTTCTATGATTTTCAAAGTGGAGGGAGAAATCAATTAAGAAATGATTTGTTTAAAGGTAACTTTCCATTACTTTTAGGTGGTTTCTTATTTATCGTTTTATTTTCATATTTGATTTCTTATATGACAACAAGACGTATTAAAGAAATTGATCGTGTTGCAATGGAAATCACAAATAATAATTTTGAAGGTGTATTAGATACAAAAGGACATGATGAGTTATCAAGTCTTTCAAGTCATATTAATACGATGTCTTCTAACTTGAAAAGAAATATAGATGCATTGAATTTAGAAATAGATCAAGTGAAGAAGATGGAACAATTAAGGAAAGAATTTATTGCTCAATTTACCCATGAGATTAAAACACCTCTTGCCATTATTAATGGAAATATTGATTTGTTAGAAAATGTAGATGATGAAGATAAAAAAGCTAAGTATATAGAGGTGATCAATAAAGAAATTAGTGTTATTAATGATCTAGTATTACAAATGTTAGATTTATCAAAACTTGAAGCAAAGGCGATTACTTTAGATAAAAAAGAAATTGATTTAAGAGAACTAAGTGAAGATATTATTGATGATTATGAACAATTATTAATGGATAAAAAATTAAAGATAGAAATACAAGGAGAAGATGTTTTAATTGTAGGTGATAGAAAACGAATAGAAATGGTTATTCAAAATTATTTATCAAATGCAATCAAACATGCATTTATTAATAGTACGATTAAAATTAAAATCAAAGAAAATGAATTTTCGATTGAAAATAAGGGAAAACAAATTGATGAAAATAGAATGGATAGCATTTGGGAATCTTTTGTCAGTGATGATCAAAAAGGTACAGGTTTAGGTCTTGCAATCGTTAGAAATATTTTAGAACTTCATGAAATGAGTTATGGAGTTTATAATTTACAAGGCGGTGTAGAGTTTTATTTTAGATGGAAAAAATAAATGAAAACCCTTTCTTTTAAAAAGAGTTATAGAATCGTTAAAAAAGTCTTCTTTTTTTCATAAATTAGTTCCATTTAATGAAAAAAAAGCATATAATAGTCATTGCTTAAAGGAGAGATAGTAATGAATATAATTTTAATGGGTCCACCAGGTGCTGGTAAAGGAACTCAAGCTGCTAAATTGGTGGAAAAATATGGTTTAAAACAAATTTCTACAGGGGATTTATTTAGAAAAGCAATTAAAGAAGAAACAAAATTTGGTGTTATTGCTAAATATTTTATTTCTTTTGGTTATTTAGTACCAGATGATTTTACAATTCAAATGATTCAAGAATATTTAGAAGAAAATATTAACACTGAAGAATTTAAAAATGGTTTCATCTTAGATGGTTTCCCAAGAACAATCATTCAAGCTAGAAAATTAGCTGATATTTGTTCAATGTTCAATTTTAAAATTGATGCTGTAATCAACTTAGATATTCCTGAAGATGTATTAGTTAAACGTTTATCAGGAAGAAGAACTTGTGCTGATTGTGGTAAATCATATCATATCGTTTACAATCCACCTAAAAAAGAAGGTGTTTGTGACGCATGCGGTGGAGAATTAACACAACGTTCTGACGAAAGTGAAGAAGCAGTTCAAGTACGTATTGATACTTACAATAAACAAACAAAACCTTTAATTGATTACTACACAATGTTAGGTGAACTTACTAATGTTGACGGAAATCAATCAATGGATGAAGTTGCTGAAGAAATCTATAAAGTATTAGATAATTTAAAATAGAAGCTCACGCTTCTATTTTTTTTCATAAAATGAAATAAGCTTTCTTGTATAGACCTCTATGTTATAATGAATATATCAAAAAATGGAGGATATGAAAATGAGTAAAAAACCTGTAAAAATTGTAACAATTGGTGGAGGAAGTAGTTATACACCAGAATTAATGGAAGGATTTATTAAAAGATATGATGAACTTCCAATCAAGGAAATTTGGCTTGTCGATATTGAAGATGGGAAAGAAAAATTAGAAATCGTTGGTAAAATGGCACAACGTATGTGGGATGCTTCTCCTTATGATGTTAAAGTTCATCTAACATTAGATCGTCGAGAAGCATTAAAAGATGCAGATTTCGTTACAACTCAATTTAGAGTTGGTTTATTAAATGCTCGTATTAAAGACGAAAGAATTCCATTTAGCTATGGTATGTTAGGTCAAGAAACAAATGGTGCTGGAGGTATATTTAAAGCCTTAAGAACGATTCCAGTTATTTTATCAATCGTTGAAGATATGAAAGAATTATGCCCAGATGCTTGGCTTGTTAACTTTACAAATCCATCAGGAATGGTTACAGAAGCAGTTATGAGATTTGGTAAATGGGATAAAGTCATTGGTTTATGTAATGTTCCTGTTGGAGCAATGTTAGATGAACCAAAAACAATTGGTAAAACATTAGATCAATTAACTTATAAGTTTGCTGGATTAAACCATTTCCATTGGCATAAAGTATATGATGAAAATGGTAAAGAAGTGACTAAAGATATCATTGAAGCAATGTATGAAGGAAAAGATATGGGAATTCCTGCAAACATTCATGATATTCCATTCTTTAAAGAACAATTACTTCAAATGAATATGATCCCATGCGGATATCATAGATATTATTATCGTGAAGAAGAAATGTTGGCTCATGGTTTAGAAGAATATAATGATCCTAAGGTAGGAACTCGTGGACAACAAGTACAACAAACAGAACATGAGTTATTTGAATTATATAAAAATCCAGATTTAGATCATAAACCAGAACAATTAGCAAAACGTGGAGGAGCACATTATTCAGATGCGGCTTGTGAAACAATTGCTTCAATCTATGGAAATAAATTATCACATATCGTAGTAACAACTAAAAATAATGGATCTGTCCCAGATTTACCAGCTGACTGTGCAGTAGAAGTTTCATCTTATATTGGCTCAACAGGAGCAAGAGCTATTGCTTTTGGACCATTACAACCAGCTCAAAGAGGATGGTTACAATGCATGAAAAACATGGAATTATGTGTTGAAGAAGCAGCTGTAACTGGTGATTATGGATTATTAATGCAAGCATTCATTTTAAATCCACAAACAGTATCAGGACAAAAAATGGTTAATGTTTTAAATGAATTATTGATTGCTCATGAAAAATATTTACCACAATTTGCAGATAAGATTGCTGAGTTAAAAGCTGCAGGTGTTACAATTAAAGATGATGTAGCACGTGAATTAACTGAAAAAGGTTTATAAAAAAGGCGGAAGCCTTTTTTATTTTATGTTATGATGTAACAGGTGATATTATGGAAGAATTTTCAAGAACAGAATTATTAATAAAAAAAGAAGGAATAGAGTCCTTACAAAACAGTACGGTTGCTATTTTTGGTGTTGGTGGTGTGGGTGGTTTTGTCGTTGAAGCACTCGCACGTGCTGGTGTAGGGACACTTCATATCATTGATCATGATACGGTTTCTATTTCCAACTTAAATAGACAAATCATAGCAACACATCAAACGATTGATCGAAAAAAAGTAGATGTTATGAAAGAACGTATTTTATCTATTAACCCTTATTGCAATGTTAAAATCTATGATGATTTCTTTTTACCAGAAACAGCAAACCATTTTCCATTTGATGAATTTGATTATATTGTAGATGCTGTAGATACTGTTACTGCTAAAATCAAACTTGTAGAAATATCTCAAGAAAAAAAGATTCCTATTATTTCTTCAATGGGAACAGGAAATAAATTAGATCCTACAAAATTAGAAGTAACAGATATTTATAAAACTTCTATTTGTCCACTTGCTAGAGTTATGAGAAGGGAACTTAAGAAAAGAAAAATACCTGCTTTAAAAGTTGTTTATTCTACAGAAAAGCCCATTGAAACAGATGCACCTGTAGATCCTGAGACACATAAAAAAACACCTGGTAGTATTTCTTTTGTACCAAGTTGTGCAGGTTTGATCACTGCAAGTGTTGTTGTAAGAGACTTACTACATATAAAGTAGAAAGAAGGTGAAATTTATGAAAAAAGTAACTTTTGCGATTTTAGCACATGTTGATGCTGGAAAAACAACATTATCTGAAGCAATGCTTTTTCATGCAGGTGTTATTAAAAAAATGGGAAGAGTTGATAAAGAAGATTCTTTTTTAGATTATGATATACAAGAAAGAAAAAGAGGTATTACTATTTTTTCAAAAGAGATCTCATTTATGTATCGAGAAAGTCAAATGACTTTTTTAGATACACCTGGGCATAATGATTTTAGTTGTGAAATGGAAAGAACGTTACAAGTGTTAGATTATGCTATTCTTGTTATTTCGGCTAAGGATGGTATACAAGCGCACACAAAAACAATTTGGAAATTACTGCAAACTTATCAAATTCCTACTTTTATTTTTGTTAATAAGATGGATAGTACGTACTCAACCAAAGAGCAATTATTACAAAATATTCAAAAAGAATTAAATGAAAATTGTTTTGCAATTGATGAAAACTTTTATGAAAACATTTCTTTATTAAATGATGAATTATTAGAAAAGTATCTTAATCAACAAATGAAACAAGAAGATATTCAAAAAGTTATTTCTTTAAGACAAATGTTTCCTGTATTCTTTGGTTCAGCATTAAAAGATGAAGGTGTAGAAGAATTTATGGAAGCTTTAGATTTATATACTTGTCAAAAAGAAGCTTTAGATATTTTAAGTGGGATTGTTTTTAAAAAGACATTTCATAAACAAAAACATTTAACGCATTTAAAAGTAACAGGCGGGACTTTGCATGTTAAAGATGTTATTAGTGAAAGTAAAGTAGATGAATTAAGAATTTATACAGGACAAGGCTATCAAAGTGTTCAGAGTGCTTCAACAGGTGATATAGTAGCTTGTTTGGGGTTAGATGAGTTACCTATTGGTTTTACATTTGGAAATCAAAAACAGACACAACAAAATATTTTAAAGCCTTTTATGTCTTATCAAATTTTACTTCCTGATGATATTGAAAAAAGTAAAGCTATTGAACAAATACTAAGTATTGGTAAAGAAGATCCAAGTTTACAATTTGAATATAATCAACAATTAGGAATTCTTTCAGTTAAAATTATGGGAGAAATTCAATTAGATACTTTACAAAATCTTATTTTGGAACGCTATGGATTTTTAATTCATTATGATGAAGGAAGAATTACTTATTTAGAAACGATTTTGGATAAAGTTGAAGGAGTAGGTCATTTTGAACCCTTACGTCACTATGCTGAAGTGCATATCTTATTAGAACCTTTAGAAAGGGGCAAAGGACTTGTGTTTGAAAATCAATGTCAAAGAAATACTTTACCGCTTAATTTTCAAAATCTTGTTTTAACACATATGCAAGAAATTCAACATCTTGGTGTTCTTATAGGATCGCCTATTACAGATATGAAATTGACGCTTGTTACAGGAAAATCCCATTTAAAACATACTGAAGGCGGAGATTTTAGAGAAGCAACCTATCGAGCAATTCGACAAGGCTTAAAAAAGACAAAATCTCTTTTATTAGAACCTTATTATGAATTTGAGATGATTGTAGAAAATCGTATTTCAAGTAAGATTATTTATGATTTAGATACATTTCATAGCGATTATCAAATAAGTTATGAACAGAATTTAACAATCATTAAAGGAAAAGCACCTGTTCGTTATTTAATGACTTATCAAAAGGATTTTCTTTCGCTTACAAAAGGTAATGGGAAGCTATTCTATCAAATGGCTGGTTACTTTGAATGTCATGATCAAGAAAAAATTATTCAAGAAATTGGCTATAATAGTGAAGAAGATGCTTTATTTCCTACAGGTTCTATCTTTTGTAAACAGGGTGCAGGATTTTATGTCCCTTATGATGAAGTAGAAGATTATATGCATTTACCTTATGTATATCAAAAAAATAAACCACGTCCAGTTACAAAAAATTATAAAGTCGATGATAAAGAGTTAGAGGAAATATTTATTAGAACATATGGACCAATTAAAAGACGACTTTCTAAAGAAATGAATCGTAAAATAGAAAAACAGGTTGAAGAAAAAAAGACAATTTTACCAGAATGTTTATTAGTAGATGGATATAATATTATTTTTTCATGGGATGAATTAAATGAACTTGCTAAAACAAATTTAGACCATGCTAGACATCGTTTAATAGATATTTTGAATAATTATCAAGGTTATCGAAAATGTTTGCTGATTGTTGCTTTTGATGCTTATAAAATTAAAAAGAATATTGGCTCAATTGAAAAAAATGATAATATTTATGTTGTTTATACAAAAGAAGCGCAAACTGCAGATAACTACATAGAGAAAGTAACACATGATTTATCACAAAAATATCGTGTTTATGTAGCTACTTCAGATGCTTTAGAACAAATTATTGTTTCTTCTAGAGGGGCTATGCGTATTTCTGCAAGGGAATTCGAATTATTGGTTAAAGAAACACATCTTCATGAAATTGAAGAATTTCAAAGAAAAAATAAACAAATGAAAAATTATTTATTAGAGGATTTAAAAAAGAATTAGCAGTTAAATGACTGCTAATTTTGTATATCATGATGTACATAGTAACTTTCATCATCAATGCCTAAAAATTGATAACCTTTTTCTTTATAATATTGGATGATAGAAGGAAGAGCAGCTACAGTTGTATCTTTAGCATCTGTATCATGAGCTAAAAGGACAATATTTTGATGTGTTTCACTTGTAGCTTGTTTAATGATTGTTGCAGTTGGGATATGATCGCCACTTGCATCTGTTGTATCACCATTCCAGTCATAATATTGATAACCTTGTTTAATGACTTCACGTGTTAATTGAGACATGATACCATGACAATAGTTTTTAGAAATACGATTAGAACTTCCTCCTGGAAAACGAATATAGTGGACTTGAATACCAATAAGTTGCTTAACCATTTGTTTTATTTTTTTAAGGTCCTTGAAATAAGCATCCTTAGAGGAATAAATATCTTGATATTCATGCAAATAACTATGCAAACCAATAGTATGTCCTTGTTTATAAGCTTCAATAATATATTGATTATATTCTTGATGACATCCTGTAACAAAAAAAGTTGCTTTAGCATTATATTTTTTTAATATTTTTAAAATGCGATCAGTATTTTGACTGGGACCATCATCAAACGTAAGATACACTATTTTTTTATTAGATTCTATATGTGTGCCAATTTCTATTTTTTTAACGACAGTTACTTTTCTTTTGAAAGTTGTTTGGTTATTGGAAAGATCATTTGCTTTATAATAAATTGTGTAGTTTCCAATTTGATTGGGATTAAAATCATTGGTATCAATTGTTAAATTGTATTGATTAGAATTATCCTTAATAATAATTCCTTTTTTTAAATCATAAGATTTCCCTTTTTCAATTTTTAAAGATTCAGATTCTTTAATAGTTGGTTTTTTTGTATCAATCACTTCTATTTTCAAATGATATGTTTTTCCTTTAAAAAAATAAGTCACTGTATAATGTCCTAAAGTTTGATTGTTTAAATCATTTGCATTATAAGTGACGTCATTAATAGAACCATTTTTAACTTTTTTAATATATTTTTTATAATAAAATGGACTATTGATTTCAATTGTTGGATGATCAATAAATATAATCTTTCTTTGAAAATAAAAGTAACCCAGTATACTCATTATTCCTATTAAACAACATAATAAAAGATGTCTTTTCATGGCTTCCCCTCATATCAAAGATATGTAAATAATTATAAATGTTGAACTAAAATTTTTGAAATTTCTTCAAAAATAATTTGATCTTCTTTAGAAAATCTACTAAATGATGTAGAATCTAAATCTAATACACCATATAATTGATTTCCTTTTATAAGTGGAATTACAATTTCACTGTTGCTTTCGCTATCGCAGGCAATATGTCCTGCAAATTGATGAACATTTTCTACAATAACAGTTTTTCGAGTAGATGCTGCTTTACCACAAACTCCTTTATCTAGAGGAATGTTAGTACAAGCAATTTTACCTTGGAATGGTCCTAAAATAAGTTCAGTGTTTTTAAATAAATAAAATCCTGCCCAAGAGATATCTTGAAAATTTTGCATAATAAAAGCAGATGTATTGGCTAGAATTGAAATTTTTTCATTGTTGCATTCAATTAAACCAATGTATTGTTTTAATAATAAATCATTCATATTTTTACCTCACTTTATGGTATAGTATAAAATAAAGAAAGGAGTAAGGTCAAGGTGTTTGATATTTTAAAAGCAAAAGAGAATTTTATGAATTATGTGCGTCAATTTGATTTAACGAATGATAAAATTCATTTAAAACTTGTTCATACATTGGAAGTCGTACGTACAACTGAATATCTATGCCTCTATGAAAATATTACAGGTGTTGAAAGAGACTTAGCCTATTTAATTGCTTTATTGCATGATATAGGACGTTTTGAACAAATAAAACGTTTTAATAGCTTTGATGATCGAAATATTGATCATGCTAAATTAGGGGTGCAGGTTTTATTTAAAGAGGGGATGATTAGAAATTTTATTGATGATGATCAATATGATGAAATTATCGAAAAGGCGATTGCTTATCATTCTTTATACAAAATACCAAATAATTTAGAACCCTCTTTATTAAAACAAGTTCTTCTTATTAGAGATAGTGATAAATTAGATAATTTTCGAGTAAAAAATATAGAATCAATACAAACTTTGTTTAGTATTTCAGATGCTGACTTTTATAGTCAAAGAGTTTCTCAAAATATTTTGAAAGATATTGAAAATCATACTTTGATTTTAAAAGAAAATAGGCACAATGAAGTAGATATGTGGGTTTCTTATATGGCTTTCGTATTTGACTTAAATTTTAAATCAAGTTATTTGTTTATCAGAGAGAATGATTATATACATAGAAATATGGAACGTTTACATTTTACAGGAGATTTAAAAGAAGATATGTTATTTGTTGAAAAAACATGTCAAAGTTATATTGAAGAAAAATGTATGTAAATAAAAAGGACATTTGTCCTTTTTATTTGTGTTTATTTCGTTTTCTTTGTAAGAATAAATAAGTATAATCAAATAATTCAAAATTTAATAAATAAATGACTTTTGAAAAAGTAACTAAAAACATTAAAGTAATGGCACCAATATAATCAATATTTCCTAATCCTAAAAATTGATGACCAACAATTAAAGAAATATATAAAACAATTTGCATTATATGGATTACAAAGCTACGATAATGACTTAAGGGTGAATAAATATGTCTTAAACCACTATAATAACACCAACTTGTAAGTAAAACACAAATTGTTGAAAGCATTTCTTTTTCTAAACCTAAGACACGACCACCATTAACGATAATTGTTGAGCAAATAGCAATCATAAAGGCAAAAGGGAAGGCGTTTTTAAAGACTGTTTTTAAAAAATCACCAGACACTCTTTTGAAATTTGGTTCATAGGTCAAAAAGAAAGTCGGGATGCCTACACAACAAGCAGAAATGACAGTTAGTTGGATAGGTTTAAATGGATAACCATGTCCAAATAAGATCATTCCAATTGATAAAACAACTGAAAAGATTGTTTTAATTAAATACATCGATGCAGAAGCAGTAATATTATTAATGACACGTCTTCCTTCATTAACGATATGTGGCATGGCATTAAAGTTATTTTTTAATAAAACAATATGTGAAGCGCTTTTAGCTGCATCACTTCCTGAAGCCATAGCAATTGAACAATCTGCTGCTTTTAAAGCTAATACATCATTAACACCATCACCTGTCATTGCAACCGTATGGTTATTTTCTTGAAGAGCATTGACCATCAATTGTTTTTGTTTTGGAGAAACACGTCCAAAAATAGTATATTTTTCAATGGCCTCTTTTATTTGTTCATCCGATAAAGAAGAAACATCTATGTAATGTTCATAATTTAAAAGATGACAACGTCTAGCAATTGCTGAAACAGTAACAGGATCATCTCCAGAAATAATTTTAATATCAACATCTTGTCTTTTAAAATAATCTAATGTTGTTTTAGCGTCTTGACGAATAACATCAGATAAAATTAAAATTCCAATACATTTTAAATTTTTTATTAAAGTATTATCATTAATAATTATTGGAGTATATCCAATACACAAAACACGAAAACCTTGAGAGGTATAAGTCTTAATTTTCTTTTCAATCTTAGAATCTAGATTTTCAAAAATAAATTGACTTGCCCCTAAATAAACGGTTCCAAATTCATTAAAAGAAACAGCACTGTATTTTCTTTGCGATGAAAAAGGAATAACAAAGAAAGGCTGATAATTTTTTTCTTTAGAGAAGTATTGATGAAGTGCTATAGATGTCATATTGCCATCTTCTAAACAATAATTCATATTTTTGATAATTTGATCAATATTAAAATGATCATCAAAACAAATAACATCATCAACTTTAAGCTTACCTTCAGTAAGCGTTCCTGTTTTATCTAAACAAATAGTATCCACACGAGCAAGAGTTTCAATGCAAAATAGATTTTGGACAAGAGTATTTTTTTTAGCAAGTCTTAGAACACTTAAAGATAGAGCGATTGTTGTAAGTAATACAAGTCCAGATGGAATCATTCCTAAAACAGCAGCTACAACTGAAACAACTGCATCACTAAATGGATAATGACCAATAAAATATTCTTTAAAAAAGAGTAAAATTGATAAAGGAATGATAATAACTGAGATAATTTTTAAAATTTGGTCAATCGATTTTGATAGCTCTGATTTTTTGCCTTCAAATTCTTTTGCTTGAGCGGTAAGCTTATGAATATAACTTTCTTTTCCTACATGAATTACTTTACAAATTGCACGTCCTGATGTAACAAAACTTCCTGAAAGAAGTGAATCACCATTGACTTTTAAAATAGCATCGCTTTCACCTGTAAGAAGTGATTCATTTGCTTCTATATGACCTTCTAAAAGTTCACAATCAACAGGTATTTGCATTCCTGTATTTAAAATGATGAGATCATCTTGAACAATTTCATCAACATTGATTTTAGATAATTGATTATCTCTTAAAACATCAATTTGTTGTTTTGTTAAAATACTTAACTGATCTAATGTCCTTTTTGCTTTTATTTCTTGATAACTTCCTGTTAAAGTATTAAAAAAGATAACAGAGATAAAAAGGGTATTACGATAAGATCCAACAAAAACAAGACATGCAAATAGTAGAATATTAATTAAATTGAAAAATGTAAAAATATTATTAAAAATAATTTCTTTATATGTTTTTGTTGTTTTACTTTCCACAAAATGAGTTTTCCCAAGTTGTTGCCTTTTTAAAACGTCTTCTTGAGATAGACCTGAGAATTCTCTATCAAATATTTTCATAACTATCACCTTGTATTCTATTTTAGAATACTTTTTGTCATTTGACAATCTTTAACAAAATAAGACAAGTAAATAATTGTATACAATTATACAAATTTGTGGTATGATATTCCTAACACTATGATAAGGGGGCTTAAATATGAGTGAATTTATTGATTATGTATTTCAAAGAAGTACATCATTAAATAAAATTGACAATTCTTTATATTCTAAATACAACGTAAAAAATGGTTTAAGAAATGAAGATGGAACAGGTGTTCTTGTTGGACTTACAAGAATATCAGATGTCGTGGGATATAAAAAAGAAAATGGTAAAAAAATTGATACAGAAGGGGAACTTTATTATAGGGGTGTTAAAGTTTCTGATTTTATAAAGGGACATGATCCAAAAAATCGTTTTCTTTTTGAAGAAGTTTGTTTTTTAATTCTTTTTGGATATTTACCTAATAAAGATGAATTAGATGCATTTAAAAAAGAATTAGCTTCAAGATATGATTTACCTTTGAATTATTTACAAGCACGTATACTAGGATTTCCAATGCAAAATATGATGAATAAACTTCAACAAGAAGTTTTAATGCTTTACACATATGATGAAAACCCTGATGATATTTCACCAGAAGCAACGCTAAATAAAGGCTTGGATTTAATTGCTAAGATTCCAGAAATTGTTTGTTATGCTTATCGTACTAAAGTACATTATTTTGATAGTGATAGTTTGTTTATTCATCCAGTAAATACTGAATATTCAATTGCTGAAAATATCCTCCAAATGTTAAGAATAGATCGTTCTTTTACAAAAATAGAAGCGAGTGTTCTAGATATGTGTTTAGTTTTACATGCTGATCATGGTGGAGGGAACAACTCGACTTTTACAAATGTTGTTATGTCTTCAACAGGAACAGACATATATTCTTGTTTTGCAGGAGCTATTGGTTCATTAAAAGGTCCTAAGCATGGAGGTGCTAACTTAGCGGTTGCTAAACAAATGGAACTTGTTATTGATAAAGTAGGACTTAATGCAACGGATGAACAATTAAAACAGGTCATTAAGGATATTTTAGATAAGAAGTTTAATGATCAATCAGGTCTTATTTATGGAATTGGACATGCAGTCTATACATTGAGCGATCCACGTTGTCAAATTCTTTCTAAACAATGTAAACAATTAGCTATCGAAAAAAATCGTTTGAAAGAATATGAACTATACCATCGTTTTGAAGAACTTGCGGTTGCTGAAATTAAAGCAAGAAAGGGAATAAACGTATGTGCCAATATTGATTTTTATAGTGGTCTCGTTTATGACATGCTAGGGCTTTCTAAAGATCTTTATACTTTGATGTTTGTTATTGGACGTTCTGTTGGATGGGTTGCACATAATATTGAAAACAAACTTTATTCAGGAAAAATTATTCGTCCAGCAGGAAAATACGTTGGTGAAAAAAAAGAATATATTAAAATGGAAAATCGTTAAAAGCATTGATAATACAATGCTTTTTTGCTTTTAAGCAAAGAAAAAGCTTGTCAGTTAATGACAAGCTTTAAAATTGTTATTCTTCAATAACTTTGATCCAACCTTCAGGTGCTTCAATTGTACCCATTTGAATACCTGTTAAAGTTTCATAAAGTTTTTTAAGAACAGGTCCGATTTCATCCATTCCACTTGGGAAACAAATTTCTTTACCATGATCATTGATTTTACCTACTGGTGAGATAACAGCAGCAGTACCGCAAAGACCACATTCAGTGAAATCTTTTACTTCATCAAAATAAACTTCTCTTTCTTCAACTTCTAATCCTAAGTATTCTTTAGCAACATACATTAAAGAACGGCGAGTGATAGAAGGTAAGATACTGTTTGATTTTGGAGTAACGATTTTATTATCTTTTGTTACGAAAATGAAGTTTGCTCCACCAGTTTCTTCTACTTTAGTTCTAGTAGCTGCATCTAAGTACATGTTTTCATCGAATCCTTGATTATGTGCATCAACGATTGCATGTAAACTCATTGCGTAGTTTAAACCAGCTTTGATATGTCCTGTACCATGAGGTGCAGCACGATCAAAATCTGATACACGAATTGTAATAGGTTTAACTCCTCCTTTGAAGTAAGGCCCTACAGGAGTTACGAATACTCTAAATTGATATTCGTTAGCTGGTTTAACACCAATAACTGGGTTACTACCGAACATATATGGACGAATATATAAAGTAGCTCCTGACCCATAAGGTGGTACATAATCAATATTAGCTTTAACAACTTTTTCAATGGCTTCTACCCATTTATCTTCAGGGTAAACTGGCATTTCTAATCGTTTGCAAGAGTCAGCCATACGACTTGCATTTAAATCAGGTCTAAAGCAAACAACTTTCCCATCTTTTGTTCTATAAGCTTTTAACCCTTCAAAACATGTTTGTGCATATTGTAAAACACCTGCACATTCGCTAATAACAACTTTGTCATCAGCAGTAAGCACGCCTTCATCCCAAGCTCCATCTTTATAATTTGATACGAATCTTGCTTCTGTTGGCATATATCCAAAACCGATATTTGACCAATCAATATCTTTTTTTGACATTTTTTAATACTTCCTTTCCTATATATATCTTTAGGCAAATTCTACGCCTCATCAGATGAAGTGTCAATAATAATTTATAACTTATTTTAATAAGAAATTATTAATTGTATTTTATTTATTAATAATATTGAATTGCAAATTTTCTAAAATTGAAATTGCTTTTGCCTGCATTGTTAAATCATTGCTAGAAATACCTTTTACATCAATAAAGATAGGTGTTTCAGGTAGAGCGCTTTTAACAATTACAGCATTAGATAAAACACAAATATTAGAAACAACACCTACTAGAGTAACATTTTGGTAGTTTTTATCTTTTAAGTAATTTCCTAATTCAAGAGAACCAAAAGTTGTTTTTTCAATACAAATATCACGTTCTTTTTTAGCAGTATTTACCTTGCCATATAGTTTCCAACCATCACTATTTTTAATGCAATGTTCAATTGGCAAATTCTTCCCTTCTTGAGTTTCTAAATAATTATTTTGATGTGTATCGAAAGTAAAAATAACATCATCTTTATTTTGATGATATTGATCAATTAAAGAAGCAAGATACTCATCCAAATATTCAGCCTCTTTAAATCCCAAACTACCATTTACAAAATCTTTTTGATAGTCTACTACAATCAGTAATTTTTTCATAAAATTTCTCCAATCATTTTTATTTAATCTTATCATATATATTGACTTTGTAAATAAATATCATATAATATTCATATGAACATATATTCATATGAGAGGAGAAAAAATGGATAAAATCGTTAATAATGAAATTGTTGAACAAGTAAAGAAAGCAATGCCCGAAGAAGAATCTTTATATGATGTTGCTGAATTATTCAAAGTGTTTGGTGATTCAACAAGAATACGCATTATTTGTGCATTATTTGATCATGAGATGTGTGTTTATGATTTAGCTGCTTGTTTAGATATGACGCAGTCAGCTATTTCTCATCAACTTAGAATTTTAAAAGCCAATAAATTAGTTAAAAATAGAAGAGATGGTAAAATGATGTATTATTCGTTAGATGATGAGCATGTAAAACTAATTTTTGAGGCTGGTTATAGTCATATCATGGAGGATAAATAATATGAAATATAAATATAAGGTTAATGGCCTTGATTGTGCTAATTGCACACAAAAATTAGAAGATGCTTTAAATAAAAAAGAAGAGATTAATGATTGTGTAATTTCTTTTGCAACAGGCATGATGACTTTTGAAAGTAATCAAGAAATTAATGATAATGAGCTGCTTTATTTTATGCAATCCATTGAAGATGAAGTAACAATTGATAACCTCTCTACAAACAAAACACATCATCACGATGAATGTGGATGCGGACACCATCATGAACATGAACATCATCACGATGAATGTAGTTGTGGACACCATCATGAACATGAACATCATCACGATGAATGTGGATGTGGGCAACATCATGAACATGTGGAAGATCATCGTGAATTGGCTAATTCAATCAAATTTAATATAGTTGGTTTGGATTGTGCAAACTGTGCAAGTAAAGTAGAAGCTGAGATAAAAAAACAATCTTACATTGAAGATGCAGTTGTTAATTTTTCTACTCAAAAGTTAATGGTTAAAGTAAAAAACGATGATTCTTTAATGGAAAAGTTACAAGCTGTTGTTGACTCTGTTGAAGAAGGAGTTGTTTTATCAAAGGAAGATAATCAAAAAAAATATAGTAAACCAAAATTATTTGATTTAAAAGAAAATATGGAATTGGTTGAAGGTGTTATTATTTTTATAGGGGCACATTTTTTTGCAGGTGGTTTTGCTACTTTCTTATATTTGTTTGCTTATTTATTAATTGGTTATAAAGTCATTTTAAAAGCAATTAAAAATATTGGTAGAAAAGACTTTTTGGATGAAAATTTCTTAATGTGTTTAGCAACTTTTGGAGCGATTGCTTTAGGTGATTACAGTGAAGCAATTGCGGTTATGCTATTTTATGCTATTGGTGAAATTTTCCAAGGATATGCTGTTAATAAGACAAGATCATCTATTTCTTCTTTAATGGATATTAAAAGTGAATATGCTACAATTGTAAAAGATGATCAAATGATTCAAGTAACTCCTGAAGAAGTACAAGTAGGAGATACAATTGTTGTTAAAGTTGGAGAAAAAGTACCGTTGGATGGTAAAGTTATTAAAGGAAACAGTATGTTAGATACTGCAAGTTTAACAGGTGAATCAGTCCCTAGAAGTGTTGAAGTAGGAGATGAGGTTTTATCAGGAGTTGTCAATTTAAATGATGTTATTTATATTGAAGTAACAAAACCTTATGCGGATAGTACTGTAAGTCGTATTATTGATCTTGTTGAAAATTCTGCAAGTAAAAAAGCTAAAATTGAAAAATTTATTACCCGTTTTGCAAAAGTTTATACACCAACTGTTGTGGGACTTGCTGTTTTATTATTAATTGTTCCGATGATTATTTTACCAAATCAAAATTTCTATGATTGGCTTTATCGTGCATGTACATTCTTAGTTGTTTCTTGTCCATGTGCACTTGTTATTTCAGTACCTTTAGGTTTATATGCTGGTATTGGTAAAGCGAGTGCTTTAGGTGTTTTAGTTAAGGGTGGAAACTATTTAGAATTATTAAAAGATATTGATACTGTTGTTTTTGATAAAACAGGAACACTTACTAAAGGTGAATTTGAAGTTGTTGAAATTTCAGATGATCATTTATTAGAAATTGGTGCATATGGTGAATATATGTCAAATCATCCAATTGCTAGAAGTATTGTTAAAGCTTATAATAAAGAAATCGATAGTACAAGAATAGAAGATTTTAAAGAAATCGCTGGAAAAGGTCTTTCTGTTGTTATTGATCAAAAACAATATGAATTAGGAAATGAAAAATATTTTCATGAATTAGGTATTGAAGTGAGTCAACCTCAATCTGTTGGAACAATTGTTCATATAGCATGTCAAAAACAATATTTAGGACATATCATTGTTGCAGATGTTATTAAAGAATCTACAATGCCAGGTATTCAAGACTTAAAGAAGGCACATGTTTTAAATACGGTTATGCTTACAGGAGATCATGCAACTGTTGCTCATGATATTGCTTCTAAAATAGGAATTGATCAAGTATATAGTGATTTATTACCACAAAATAAAGTTACACAATTAGAAAAATTAATGGGTAATGATCATGTCGTAGCTTTTGTTGGTGATGGTATTAATGATGCGCCTGTTCTTGCTAGAAGTGATATTGGTATTGCGATGGGTGGCGTTGGTAGTGATGTAGCTATTGAAGCTGCGGATGTTGTTTTAATGAGTGACGATATCACATCAATTGCTAAAGCCATTCAAGTTTCTCATTATACAAACTTTATTTTAAAAGAAAATGTTACTTTTACGTTATTAATTAAAATTGGAGTTTTAGTTCTTACTTTGTTTGGACTTACAAATATGTGGATGGGTGTTTTTGCTGATGTAGGTGTTACTTTAATTGCTATTTGTAACTCAATGAGAATTTTGTATAAGAAGTCATAATTTTGACTTCTTTTTTTTATTTTGTCCATACTTAAAAGGGTGATTAAAATGAATTTTCTTGAATATTTTGTTTTACCCTTAATTTCTTTGATTGTTTTGTTTTTACTAACGAAATTAATGGGCTATAGGCAAGTAACAGAGTTATCTTTATATGATTATATAATTGGAATTACAATTGGTTCTATTGCTGCTGAAATGGTTATGGGAAGTTTTAATGATATTTTAAAGCCGTTGATTGGAATGATTGTTTATGGTGTTTTTACTTGGGGTGTTTCTGTTTTAACAAAAAGGTATTTAAATTTTCGTTTTTTTGTTGAAGGAAAACCTGTTGTTTTATTTGAAAATGATAAGATATATTTAAAAAGTTTGGATAAAGCAAAAATTGATTTGAATGAATTGTTGATGAATTGCAGAATGAATGGTTATTTTGAGCTTAATGAGTTAGATAAAATTATTTTAGAAACAAATGGGAAATTTACTTTTTATCCCAAGACATCGTCAAGGCCTTTAAAATTAGGTGATCTACATCAAGAAGTTCAAAAAGAATTTATACCAACAATTCTTATTTTACAAGGAACGATTATTTATGAAAATTTAGAATTGATTAATCATAACCAAAAGTGGTTAGAACAAATTATGAAAGTTCATGGAATTAATCTTCAAGAAATTGTTATTTTGTATGTAGATGGACAACAAACAATACATTTTTATTTAAAAAACGAATTAAAAAGGGATTTTATTTAATCCCTTTTTTGCATATCATATATAATTTTTAAACCTTTGAATGTAAGATCTTTATCATAGGCATCAATCAAATTTGTTTCTTGATAGATCATTCTACCTAGACCACCTGTAGAAACGACTTTTAATGGTTCAGGATATTGGCTTTTAATTTCTTCAATCAGTTTCTCTGTTAAACCAATATAACCATAAACAACCCCTGATTGCATACCTTCAACAGTATTTTTACCAATAATATGTTGTGGTTTTTTTATTGCTACTTCAGGTAGTTGAGCAGCACGATTAGATAACATTTCTGCAGAAATACCAATACCAGGAGCAATTGCACCACCCATAAATTCACCTTTTGAAGAAATAACATCGAATGTCGTAGCAGTGCCAAAATCAATTACTAAACAAGCACAATGGTGACTATAGTAGGCACCAACAGCATCAACAATACGATCACTTCCTAAAGATTTAGGATTATCATATTTTACAGAAATGCCTGTTTTAATTCCTGGACCAACAATAATAGGTTCTTTGTGGAAATATTTACGAATAGAATTTGTAAAAGAATACATGATTTTAGGAACGACACTAGAAATAATAACATCTTTTATATCTTCAACAGTTACATTATAGGCACTTAAAAAAGCAAGAATCATAAAACCATATTCGTCTGATGTCCTTTGCAATTTAGTCGTTAAACGATAATTGCCAATAAGCTGATCATCTTTAAAAAGTCCCATTGTAATATTTGTGTTTCCCATATCTACAACTACTAGCATTGTTATTCTCCTTTAACTTTCATTAATTTTTCTAAAATAATATGCGCTAGATCTTCTTTGCTCATTAAATCTAAATAATCAACAAAGTTTTTTGTAATTAAAGCAACTTTATTTGTATCAGTTTTAAACCCAGCACCATCTTCAAATAAATCATTAACAACTAATAAATCACAATTCTTCTTAAAAAACTTATTTTGAGCATTTTCAATAACGTTTTCTGTTTCCATAGCAAACCCACAAATAGTTTGTTTTGTTTTATGTTTTCCAATATAAGATAAAATATCTTCGTTTTTTCCTAATTTTAAATAAAATTCGTCAGCTTTTTTCTTTATTTTTTGATTGCTATATTCTAAAGGCCGATAGTCACCAACAGCAGCAGACATGATAACATAATCTTGAAAATCAAAATAACTTAATACTTGTTTAAACATACCTTGTGCACTTTGAATTTTGATTACATCTACTTCGTAAGGAGCTCTTTGAGATGATGGACCACTAATCAACGTGACATGAGCTCCTAATTGACGAGCAACTTTTGCTAGTGCATAGCCCATCTTTCCACTTGAATGATTAGAAATAAATCTCACTGGATCAAGTGGCTCTTGAGTAGGACCAGCGGTAATAAGAACATGCTTTCCAGCTAATGGATGAGGATATGTCGCATATTCAATAGCATCAAGTAAATCTTCAATATCACTTAAATGTCCTCTTCCTTGATAACCACATGCGAGTTCACCAATTTCAGGTTCCACAATCTTAATATGATAAGATTTACAAATATCAAGATTTTTTTGAGTTGCAGTATTTTCATACATGTGTACATTCATTGCAGGAGCAATGATTTTTGGACATGTTGCTGCTAAAAAGGCGGAAGATAAAACATCGTCTGCTAAACCATGAGCAACTTTGGCAATAATATTTGCAGTTGCTGGAACAATAATAAAACAATCAGCATCCTTAACAATGTTAATGTGTTTAATTTGATAACCTGTTTCATCAAAATCATCAATTAAAACAGGTTTATGAATAAGTGCTCCAAAGGTAAGTGGTGTTACAAATTGAGCTGCATTTTTTGTCATAATAACTTCAATATTATAATTTTTCTTTTTTAAACGGGAAATAAGTTCACATGTTTTATATGCTGCAATACTTCCTGTTATACCAATAACAATTTTTTTCATAAAACCTCCAAGGGTGATTTTTACATCTATGCAACATTATAATATATTTTGAAATCCCATACAATGTATTTCATTCTTTTATTTTTTGGTTTTCATGATAAAATATCTTTAAAAGAAAAGAGGAGTGTTTATGAAAAAAATAGCTGTATTATGTAAAGATGGATTTGAAGAAATCGAAGCATTGACACCAGTTGATGTTTTAAGAAGAGCAAATGTTCATGTTGATTTAGTAGGGGTGGATGATTTAAAGGTGACAAGTTCTCATCAAATTACAATTCAAATGGATTGCGTCTTTAATGATCAAATCAAAGAATATGATGGAATTGTTATTCCTGGTGGTTTACCTGGAGCAACAAATTTAAGAGATGATGCACGTGTTATTGAAATTGTTCAACAATTCAATCGGGAACATAAATTGATTGCTGCTATTTGTGCAGGACCAATTGTTTTAGCTAAAGCAGGTATTTTAAAAGATAAAATCTGTACTTGTTCTCCAGGTTTTGAAACACAACTTACCGGAGCTAATTATCAAGAAGCTATTGTTCAAAAAGATGATTATATTATTACAGGTAAAGGACCAGCGGCTGCCTTAGAATTTGGATATACTATTTTAGAAAGTTTAGGGTACGATTCATCAAACTTAAGACAAGGTATGCAATATGAATATCTTATGAACGTTGAAGCACATAAAGAATAAAATTGATAAATAGTAAGACGCTAATTTCGATAAGACCATTGATTTGAGAAAAGAAAATAATGAACATGGCAATGATTGAAAGACCGTAGGAAAACCATAAATAAATTTTGTGAGCTAAAATTGGCTCACTTTTTTGTTTATTTTTAATAAGATATGCTAAGAATAAAAGTGCAATGATAATGCAAGATAAAGGAATAAAAACATGTAAAGTTGAAAAGATTGGATAATTTTTATGATAGGGTAAAATTAATCCAATAAAAAAGAACAGAGAAAGAAAAATAATGAATTTTTTTAAAGAAGTTACTTTAAAAAAGGTTAAGCATAAAGAAAGAGTTAATAAAACACACCAAATGTAATAAAAAAAAGAAAATGATGTATTCATTAAACTTGTGTAGTTTTGATAAAGTGGATGATAAAAAAATAATAAGATGATTGAATAAATAAGTGTAATAATTTGCATAAAATTCCTCATTTCTAAAAAAATAAAAAGAAAAAACCTAAAAAAATAACAATATATATAGTGAAGGAGGTAAAATAAATATGGAAAACAGTATATCACAAATTCATTTATTAAGTGTACACTTAAATGCTGAAAAAGACAGTGTTATTCGTAATTTAGAAGATATTCGGGCAGTCATGTCTGTTTCTTACAAAATTTGCGATAGTAATGCAATCAATTTAATGTTTCTAACGACTGTTAATGAAAAGGAACAATGTTTATTTCATCTAAAATGTGAGTATGCGTTTTTATGTCATGATTATCAAAACGAAAAAGAGATGATCATGTCAGCTGTAAATGTTATTAGTCCAAAAGTAGAAGAAATTATAGCTTTGATGACATCACAAATTAAAAATAAAGCGAGCTAATTTCACATTTATCAAACCCTTTCATATAGTATAATGAGGTGGCATATGAAAGGGTTTATTGAAGTATATGATCAAAGAACACAATTTTTAAAAGATATTTTTTTAAGTCATGGTTATCAAATAAATGATAAACAATCACAAAACCTTGATTTTTATGTTGTTAAAAATCAAAAGATAGATCATGACAATACGTTTTCTCTTAATAATATAAATACAAAATATATTATTAATAAAGATAAAGTTTTTAAACATTTAAATAATACTTTAACAGCAATGGGACTCTATTTAAAAATAATACAAGATAAAGCACATTATAATAATATACTTATTTTAGGCTATGGAGATTTAGCAAAACAGCTTGCAAATATTTTAAAAAGTAATTATGATATTACAATTTGTAATCGAAATAACAAGGATTTAGATGAAATAAAACAAATCTATCATCATTTGGATTTAAATGCTTTATCAGGAAAGTATGATTTAATTATTAATACGATTCCTGTTTGTAAAATCAATTATAAAAAATTAAAATATAAACAAATTTATGATTTGGCACAAACAGTTGAGGGAAAAGATTATCAATCACTAAGAAATATACCTAATATGTATTTTCCATATGAATCGGCATTATTGATGTTTCAATATATTCACGGAGTGATGAGACATGTTTAATGGAATGAAAATAGGGGTTGGGATTACAGGCTCTTTTTGTTCGTTAAGTAATTGTTTGAGATTTTTAAAGGAACTAAAAAAATATCCTGTAGATATTTATGTTTTTATAAGTGATCAAGTGAATTCTTGTGATACACGGTTTTTTAAGGCGAATCAGTTAATTATAGAAGTTGAAAAAATTATTGAAAAGAAGGTTATTTGTTCAGTTGTTGAAGCAGAAATTTTTGGGCCACAAATACCCTTGGATTTAATGGTAGTTTATCCATGCAGTGCCAATACATTAGCTAAAATGGCACATGGAATCAATGATAATGCGGTGACAATGGCTGTTAAATCAACACTTAGAAATCAACACAATATCGTTCTTGGTTTATGTAGTAATGACTTACTTTCAACAAGCGGAATGAATATGATGAAGATTTTTAATACAAAGCATTTTTATTTGGTGCCAATGTATCAAGATGATGTAATCAAGAAACCAAATAGTTTGATTGCACGGCGAGATTTAATTATTCAAACGATGATCAATGCATTGGTTGATAAACAAATTCAGCCTTTATTTTTAATGAAGAAAGAGTAAATGATACTTTTTCTTTTGTTAATAATTTGTTAGAATAATAGCAAAGTGAGTGTAAGAAGATATAATTAAGGAGGAAATAATGAAAAAAAGTATTATAAAATTGATGCCAATTGGTGGTCAAGCTGAAAACGGTAAAAGCATGTACTGCTTAGAAATAGATGATAATTGGTTTATTATTGATGCAGGTTATCGTTTTCCAGAAGTAGATAAATTAGGAGTGGACGTTATTATTCCTAATTTTGATTATTTAAAAGATAATAAAGATAAAATTAAAGCTATATTTATTACGCATGGTCATGATGATGTAATGGGAGCACTTCCTTATTTATTACAAGAAGTGAATGTTCCTATTTATACAACAGATCTTACAGCTGATTTAATTGATCAATTATTACAAAGATATATGAGACATTCTCATGTTTCATATAAATATAAAATCAAAAGAGTAAATATGAATGCAACGATTAAAGTTGCTGGAGTTGAAGTGGACTTTTTCCCAATTACGCATTCTATTCCTGGAAGTGTAGGGTTAGCATTTTTAACAGATTATGGTTATATTGTCTATAGTAGTGAATTTATTATTGATTTTGGAGCGCCTGAAAGATTTAGATGTAATATTCAAAAGATGATGGAAATTGGTAAAAAAGGAGTTTTAGCTTTACTTTGTGAATCATCATATTCAAAAAACGATGGCTATACTTCTCCTAATCATAAGTTAACTGCTAAAATAGAAAGTATTTTTGAAGATGCTTCAGGACGTATTATTATTTCAAGTTATGCACAAAATGCTTTTAGAACTCAAGAAATTGCTCAACTAGCTAAAAAATATAATCGTAAGATTTGTTTCTATGGAAGAGATAAATATGATAATACCAATTCTTTAATGAGAATTGCTAAAAATAAGAAAAAACCAATCTTGGATATTCATCCAGCTTGTATTGGTGATAATAATGATATTCAAAAAAATAAAGATAATGATAAATTGGTTGTTTTATTAAGTGGTAGTCCTCGTCGTATCTATCATGATATTTTAGATATTATCGATGGAGGAGATGATAAGCTTAAATTACAAGATAGTGATACATTTATTGTAGCTTCACCTGTTTTACCAGGGACTGAAAAAATAGCTAATAGAGCAATCAATGAACTTTATAAAACTGATACACATATTCATGTTTTGAAAAACAAAGAATTGCAATCCATGCATGCAAGTGAAGAGGATATTAAAGTATTGATTCAAATTTTAAATCCAAAATATTTCGTACCAATCAAAGGAGAATATCAACATTTTATAGCTGCAAGTGATGTTGCTAAAAAAATGAATATAAATGATGATCATATTGCTATTGTTGATAATGGAGAAATGATTACTTTTAAAGATGGAAAATTACAAAGTTATCGAGATTCTATTACAATTGAAGATGTGATGATTGATGGTCTTGGAATTGGCGATGTTGGTGTTAAAGTTATTGATGACCGAAATCAATTACAAAATGATGGTGTTGTTATTATTGGCATGACAATTGATGGTAAAACAAGAGAAATTGTTGCTAATACAGATGTACAAACAAGAGGTTTTATTTACTTAAAGGATTCAGAAAATGTTGTAAAAGGAATTATGAATATCGCTGAAACTGAGTTAGAGTCTTATAAAAATAAGACGGAAGAAGATATTAGAGATGTACGTCAAAATATTAAAGATAAAGTGAACAAATATATTATCAAAGAGACTGGTAAAAGGCCTGTCATTTTACCAGTAATTATAGAATTATAAAAGCAAGGAATATCTTGCTTTTGTTTTGTTTTTTAAATATGATATGTAAAGAGGTGATATGATGGCTAAGACCGCAAGAAAAAGAAAAAGTAAGCAAGAACAAGTGAGTGAAGAATTAAAATTAAGGATTATTTGTTTATTTTTCATTTTTTTAGTAATTATTGCTGCTATGCAATTAGGAGTGATTGGAGACCACTTGAATTATGTTTTTATGTATGTATTTGGGAATTTAAATGGGATTATTTATCTTACTTGTATTCTTTTATTAGGATATATTGTTGTTAAGGCGGATTTTCCTAAATTTAATGGTCCTAAGGCGGTAGGGCTTTATTTGCTCTTTATAGGTTTAACTTTATTTATTTCTGCTACGCCATCACTTACAGGGATAAAAGTCATACAGTCTTATTTTAATCAAGTTCCTTTAAATAGAGGAGGATTATTGGGGGTAGTTTTATATGGCTTTTTAAGTGCATTGTTTGATTATATGGGAGCAATCATTGCAGCGGTTTTTATTGTTGTAACAGGAATTATTTTATTAGGAAGTAAGTTTTATTTTGAACACAAAAAAGAAATTCAAAAAAGAGCAAAAAATAATTTTAATAAAACAAAAGATTCTTTAAAACAGCATTCAAATTATTTTGGAAATTTCTTTAAGAAAAAACAAAACAAGACAACTTTTTTTGATGATGCTATTTTCGAAGATGATGAAACCCCAACGACTATATTTGAAGAAATAGCGAAAGAAGATGTGACTTTGCCACAAGCTTTTACTTTTAATGATGAACATCAAGAAATAGAAATTGTTGATAAAGAGCCACCTATTCCATCGGTGGATGAAGAATTAGTTCAAAATGATCAATCACAAATTGAAGAACCAGTCATAGAGCATAATACAAATAAAAATTATCATTTACCACCGTTATCTCTTTTACATAATGTGGTTAATAAAAAACAAGGTGAAAATAAAAATCATGCTGTAGAAAGTGCTGAAAGATTAACAGCTGTTTTAAATGAATTTGGAGTTCATGCTTCTATTAATAATATTTCTATTGGCCCTTCAATTACAAAATATGAATTAAAATTAGAAACGGGGACAAGAGTCAATAAAATAATGTCTTTACAAGATGATATTAAATTAGCTTTAGCAGCTAAAGATATTCGTATTGAAGCGCCTATTCCTGGAAAACCAGCGGTTGGTGTTGAAATACCTAATTTAGTATCATCAATGGTTTCTTTTAAAGAGGTATTTAAAAACATTCCTGATAAATATAAAGACAATAAACTTGTTGTTCCTTTAGGAAAGGATGTTAATGGTCAAGTCATTTATGCAGAGCTTAATAAAATGCCTCATTTACTTATTGCTGGGGCAACAGGTTCAGGTAAATCTGTATGTGTTAATACGATTATTAGCAGCATATTAATGCGTGCGAAACCGGATGAGGTCAAACTTATTTTAGTTGATCCTAAAAAGGTTGAGTTATCCAATTATAATGGGGTTCCTCATTTATTAGCACCGGTCGTTACTGATCCTAAAAAAGCAGCGGCTACTTTAAGAGAAACTGTTTCGGAAATGGAAAGACGCTATGATTTATTTGCAGGGGCAAATGTTAGAAAAATTGAAACGTATAATCAATATGTTGAAAAGAAAAATCAAGAAAATGATGCGGAACATCAATTAGAAAAACTTCCATATATTGTAGTAATCCTTGATGAAGTTGCAGATTTAATGATGGTAGCTAGTAAAGATGTTGAAGATTGTATTATGCGTATAGCTCAATTAGCACGTGCGGCTGGGATTCATTTAATTGTAGCTACACAAAGACCATCAACAGATATTATTACAGGTGTTATTAAGGCTAATATTCCATCAAGAATTGCTTTTGCTGTTTCTTCAAGTATTGATTCTAGAACGATTCTTGATTGTACAGGCGCAGAGAAACTTTTAGGAAAAGGAGATATGCTTTTTTTACCAATGGGATCGAATTCGCCGATTCGTGTGCAAGGAGCTTATGTTGATGATAGTGAAGTGGAAGCAATCACTTATTATACAACGAAACAACAAGAAGCCTCATATGATGAAAGATACACAAATGTAAAACCAATTTCTGCAGTAGCTGCTTCTAAAGAAGAACAAGAAGATGAAGAGTATGAAATGTGCAGAGCATTTGTTATTCAAGCACAAAAAGCGAGCACATCACTTTTACAAAGACAATTTAGAATAGGCTATAACAAAGCAGCCAGAATTATTGATCAATTAGAAGCGGATGGTATTATAGGTCCGCAAATTGGATCTAAACCACGTGAAGTATATGTACGTGGATATAATGAAGAAGAAATTTAAAAACGGTATTTACCGTTTTTTTATTATGTTAACTGTTTTCAAATATTTTTTTTAATGCTACAATGGTAGAGGAAAATTAAATGGAGGAAGAAGAACATGAAAAAATTATTCGCAAGTATTTTATGCTTAGGAATGATTTTTGGTAACTGGCAACCATATCGTATTGCTGCTGCATCATTATTCTTTGGAATTATGAAGACATTAGCATATACTTATACAGCAATTCCATTTTTATCAGCATTAGGTTTCCCAAGTGTTGTTTATAAACTTATTCCTTATGTAGCAACATTGATTTTATTAGCGTTTACTTCTAAAAATTCTGCTGCTCCTAAGGCTTCGGGGATTCCTTATGATAAATCAAAACGTTAAAATATTTGAAAGTATTGTTTCTTAAGAAATAATACTTTTTTATTTTTTTGATTATTTGTGTATAATAGATGAGAATGAAAGGAAATGATTATGGAAAAAGTTTATAAAATGCCAGGGTATGATTTACATTTGCTCCCTACAAATAAATTTAAAAATATTACAATTTCATTAAAATTACAAAATACACTAGATGAAAAAACGGTTGCTAAAAGAACATTACTATCTTTTATGTTGACTACGGGTACAGAAAAATATCCCTCAACACAAGAACTTTCTAAATATTTAGAAAGCATGTATGGCATGAAATTAGGAGCTAATGTTGTTACTAAAGGTAAGAGTCATATTATTAATATTAATTCAATCTGTATTAATCAAGAATATTTACCTTATAAAGAAGATCTTATTCAACAGCAAATCCAACTGTTAAATGATATTTTCTTTAAACCTAATGCCTCAAAAATGGCTTTTGATCAAACAATGTTTGAAAGAAAGAAAAAAGAATTGGTTGAACGTCTTATTAATAATCAAGATGATAAATTTTATTATAGTTTAGAAAAAATGTTTGAATATATGGGAAAGGGGACATGTTTAGGAATTTCTTCTCATGGAAATATTGAAGATATAAAAAAAATTGAAAATGAAGAATTATTTTCGTATTTTAAGGAATGTATAAAAAATGACCAAAAACATATTTATGTAGTTGGAAATGTAGATGAATCTATTGTTCATGTCTTTGAAAATTGTTTATCTTTTGAAAAGAATAATTCAATTTTTGAAAGTGTATATTCATTTGAAAAAAATAGAAAAGATTTATTAGAAATCATAGAAAAGCAAGATGTTACACAAGCTAAGCTTAATATGGGATATCGTATATCAGTAAATTACAATCACCAAAATCATTATGCTTTTGTAGTATTTAATGCGATTTTTGGTGGAATGAGTCAATCTAAATTATTTAAAGTTGTTAGAGAGAAAAATTCATTATGTTATTATATTTCTTCAAGTTATGATGCTTTTAATGGAGTGATGGTCATTACAGCTGGCATAGAAGGAAAAGATTATCATCAAACCGTTCAATTAATTAAAGAACAATTAAAAGAAATGCAAGATGGTTGCTTTGATCAAGATGATATTGATACTGCAAAATTAATGATTAAAAATTCTATGAAAAAAACAAACGATGAGCCATTAAGTCAAGTTGCCGTTCAATACAATAGAGATATTACGGAAAAAAAAGAAACAAATGAACAATATTTAGAAAAAATTGAAAATGTTACTTATCAAGATATTGTAGATGTTTGTCAAAATATTGAACTTGATACAATATTTTTGTTGAAGGGGAGAAATGAGTAATGGAAAAAATATATTATCAAACTTTAAAAGAAACGTTATTCCATGAAAAATTGGAAAATGGTTTAGAAGTATATTTGTTACCTAAAATTGGTTTTGAAAAAACATATGGTTTATTTTCAACAAGATTTGGATCGATTGATACAACTTTTGTACCCTTAGGACAAAAAGAAATGATAAAAGTCGAAGACGGAATTGCTCATTTTTTAGAACATAAAATGTTTGATATGGAAAATGGGGATGCTGCTGATGAGTTTGCTAAACTTGGGGCAAGTTCAAATGCATTTACATCATCAAGTCGTACGGCCTATTTATTTTCAACGACAACAAATGAAAATGATTGTGTTGAACTTTTACTAGATTTTGTGCAAAGTCTAAATATTACAGACGAAAGCGTAGAAAAAGAAAAAGGAATTATTTGTCAAGAAATAAAAATGTATGATGATGACCCAGATTGGCGTGTTTATTTTGGAGCTATTGCCAACTTGTATCATAAACATCCTGTTAAGATTGATATTGCTGGAACTTGTGAAACTGTTAATAATACGTATAAAGATATGTTGGAACTTTGTTATCAAACTTTTTATCATCCACATAATATGATGCTTTTTGTTGTAGGTAATATTAATCCTGAAGAATTAATAGGTGTCATTAAAGAAAATCAAAATAAAAAGCATTTCTTATCTGAAAATGTAATTCAAAGATTAAAAATAGAAGAACCAACATCAGTAGCTGTTAAAGAACAAATTGATACAATGCAAGTTGAAATGAATAAATTGATTGTTTCTATTAAAATTAATGAAATTCTTGATGATCCTCAAGATAAAATTAAAAGAGAATTAGCTTTAAATTTATTATTTGATTTATGTTTTTCTAAAAGTTCTTCGTTATATAACGAATGGTTAGAAAAAGGGTATATTAATGAAACATTTAGTGCAAGTTTTACGCAAGAAAGAGATTATGCTTTTATTTTAATGGGTGGAGATCAAGATGATTATGAATTATTGCAAAAGACAATTTTTAATTTTATAGATCATGTTCAAGATTTAGAAATAGCAGATGATGACTTTGAAAGAATTAAAAGAAAAACAATTGGAAACTTCATCAATAGTTACAATAGTCCAGAAAGTATTGCAAATACTTTTAGCCGTTATTATTTTGAAGGAATTTGTTCATTTGATTTAGTAGATTATGTAAGTAAAATGACATTGACAGATATAAATGAAGTAAAAAGATACTTTAGTAAGGAATATGCTTCAAGCTATATTGTTAAAAAAGATAAATAAAGGGGTATATTTAAAAATAATTTATGGTATAATGTAATGCGACTAGAGAGTGTAAATAAATTTCCTACACATTAGATACGGGAACCTGATCTAAATAATGGTGTTGAAAGCCTATCTTTGAATAGGAATCCTAAAATTATTTAAAGGTGCCCACCTGTACGTAACAGGGATAATCTAAAAGCTCTCTAGTTTTTTATTTAAAAGGAGAAATCAAAATGGCAGCAATAGATCAAAAACTTATAGATAGAATAAATGTTTTAGCTAAAAAGAAAAAAGAAGGTACAATTACTCCTGAAGAATTAAAAGAACAGGATAAATTGAGAAAAGAATATATTAAGCTTTTTAGAGAAGGATTTAAATCTCAATTAAAAGCAATTAAAGTTGTAGATGAAAAAGGAAATGATATAACACCGCTTAAATTAAAACAAGAAAAATTAAAAAATTAAGGAATTCTAGTAGAAGATATTTAATTTTTATAGAAAATGTGTATAATATGTCTTGACTTATTTAAAAATGGGAGAAAATGTAAATGGATATTTCAAATTTATCAATCGCAACAATTAGAAGTTTAGGAATCGACACAATCAATAAAGCAAATTCTGGACATCCAGGGATGGTTCTTGGATCAGCACCTGCTTTATATACATTGTTTAATAAAGAACTAAACATTTATAACAAAGAAGCTGAATGGATTAATAGAGATCGTTTCGTTTTAGCAAGTGGACATGCTTCTGCACTTTTATATAGCATGTTACATTTGACAGGGTTTGATGTTACAATCGATGATCTAAAGAATTTTAGACAATTGAATTCTCATACACCTGGGCATCCAGAAATTGAAATGACACATGGTGTTGATGCTTCAAGTGGACCATTAGGACAAGGTATTCCAATGGCAGCTGGAATGGCAATGGCTGAAAAATTTTTAGCAAGTCAATATAACAAAGAAAACTTTGATATTATTGATCATTATACATATGTTTTATGTGGTGATGGCGATATGCAAGAAGGGGTTACTTATGAAGCGGCATCTCTTGCAGGTCATTTATCATTAGGTAAATTAATTGTTTTATATGATGCAAATAAGGTTACTTTGGATGGACCTTTATCAATGTCATTTAGCGAAAATGTAAAAAAACGTTATGAAGCTTGTAATTGGCAAGTTTTAGAAGTTAAAGATGGAAATGACATTAATGAAATTCATAAAGCTATTAAAAAAGGTAAAAAAGAACAATTCAAGCCAACTTTAATTATTGTAAATACAGTTATTGGATTTGGTTCAGCAAATCAAGGAACAAATAAAGTTCATGGTGCACCATTAGGTAAAGAAGATGGTAAAAACGCTAAATTATCTTATGGTTTTGATCATGATGAATTCTATGTACCTGAAGAAGTATATGAAGATTTTAAAAAGAAAACAATTAAAAGAGGAAAATCTAAATTTAATAAATGGAATAAATTATTCAATGAGTATAAAGAACAATATCCAACAGAAGCAAAACAATTAGAAGATGCTATTGCTGGTAAATATTCTTTAAACATTGATGAACTTTTAAAGAATTATCCTGTAGGACATAATGACGCTACAAGAAATACTTCATTAGAAGTTATTCAAGAAGTTGCTAAACAAAATCCAACTTTCTTATCGGGAACTGCAGACTTAGCTAGTTCAACAAAAACAAAAATTAAAGATGAAGATGACTTTAGTGTTGAAAATTATAATGGACGTAATTTAGTATTTGGAATTCGTGAGTTTGCAATGGTTGCTATTATGAATGGTATGACATTGCATAAAGGTGTAAAAGTTTCATCTGGTGGTTTCTTAGTATTCTCTGATTATTTCAAAGCAGCAGTAAGAATGGCTTGTTTAATGAAATTACCAATTATTTTACCATTATCTCATGATTCTATTGCAGTTGGTGAAGATGGACCAACTCATCAACCAATTGAACAGTTTGCTATGTTAAGATCAATTCCAAATATGCATGTTATTCGTCCAGGAGATGCCGTAGAAATGGCAGCAGCATGGAAATTAGCGATTGAATCAACTGAAAACCCTACAGCACTTATTCTTACAAGACAAAATGTAGAAACAATGGAAAATAGTTCTGTTGAAGGTGTAAGCAAGGGTGCTTATGTTATTGGTAAAGAAGAAAATCATTTAGATGCTATCATTATTGCATCTGGATCAGAAGTTAACTTAGCTATGAAAGCTAAAAAAGTACTTCTTGAAAAAGGTATTGATGTACGTGTTGTATCTATGCCATGTCAAGAATTCTTTGACCAACAAGATGAACAATACAAAGAAGCTGTTTTACCAAATGCAATGCGTAAACGTTTATCAGTAGAAATGGCTAGTTCATTTGGATGGCATAAATATGTTGGTTTAGATGGTATAACAATGTCTATTGATGAATTTGGTAAAAGTGCTCCAGCACAAGATGTTATCCAATCTTATGGATTTACTGTTGATGGAGTCGTAGAAAATATTGAAAAATTATTAAAATAAAGGGAGTTCCTCCCTTTTTTTACATTCTTCCCTTGATTGATATGATACCTTAGTAATAGGTGATTGAGATGAAATATGTTATATATGAATACGAAGAAGGTATAAAACAATTATTTGAAAAGTATCCAAATTTAAAACAATATTTTGATAATCTTACGTTAGATAATGATTTTATGAATAAATTTATAAATTGCGTCTATAACAGTGTTGATTATATGAATGAACTTATTTATAAAGAATTGCACAATAGAAAAGAATATCATCGAGTTGGGAAAATGCATATATTTGAAAATGAACTTACACATGAAATAAGTCGTTTATATGTTGAAAATTATAAAATTATTATTGAATCGAAAGATAAAACAAACATATTCTTTGATATTCTCTATCATAATTTAAAAAGTTATGTTATAATAGATGAGAATTTGTAAGGGAGGTATTATCAATGTTATATGCAATTCTTGGATTAATCGTTGGATTAATTGCTGGGTTCTTTGCGTCTCGTTATTTCTTTAAAAAACAATTACAAAAAAATCCACCTATCAATGAAAAAATGATTCGTGCTATGTATATGGAAATGGGAAGAAAACCAAGTGAGGCTCAAATTAAAAGAATCATGGCTTCAGTTAAATCACAATATAAATAAGGGGATACCCTTATTTTTGTTTATATGAAAATATATATTACTAGACATTCCTTAACTGCATGGAACGAAGAAAAAAGACTACAAGGATGGAAAGACTCACCGCTTACTAAGCAAGGGAAAGAAGATGCTTTAAAATTAGGTGAATATATGAAAACAATACATATTGATCAAGTATATTCTTCGCCTTTATTAAGAGCAAAATCTACAGCGAGACTTATTTTTAAAAATGAAAATATTATTGAAGATAGTCGTTTAAAGGAAATGAACTTCGGAGATTATGAAGGAGAATATATTCAAGATTTAAAAAAGAAACATGATTATTTTTGTTTGTGGCATCAACCGCAATTGTCATTTTCTTTGCCAAATGGAGAAACATATGAAGAAGTTGTTTTTCGTTTGAATGATTTTATTTTAGAAAAATATAACGAAGATCCTCAACAAACAATTTTTATAACAATTCATGGTATGTTATTTACAATATTACATGGAATTTTTTTAGATTTACCTGTTGAACGATTAAATGAAGTTAATCAAGAAATTGTAAGAGGATGTTCGCTTTCGTTGTTTGAATTTGATGGAAAAAAACATAAAATAGATTTTATTGGGAAAGATTGTTTTTTAACACCTTTAAAAGCAAAAATTAGTTATAAATAAAAAAGATTAGTTTAACTATCATAAACTAATCTTTTTTACATCCATTGAATTTTTGATTCAGTATGGTTTTTAATGCGTTTGATATTATCTTTATGTCTATAAACTAATAAGATAACAGCTACAAGCATGCATAATTTTGCTGTTATGGACACCGCTAGAAACGGTGTAATACATAAAACAATCAAAGCAGTAGAGATTGAAGATAAAGATACATATTTTGAAATTTTTAAAACAAGTAAAAATACAACAATAGCAACAACTGCATATAATGGTTCAATACATAAAAAATAACCTAGACTTGTTGAAACAGCTTTCCCTCCTCGAAATTCAGCAAAGATAGGATAACAATGTCCAAAAATACATGCTAATCCAGCGATATATTTAATATCAGGATTTAAATTGAATTTTAAAGATAAATAACTACTTAAATAAAATATAATAACTGCTTTAAGAGCATCTAGTACAATTACAGAAATACCTGCTTTTTTTCCTAAGCCTCTGCCAGCATTTGTTCCTCCTAAATTGCCCGAGCCACTTTCTCTAACATCCGTATTATAAAATACTTTTCCAATAACAAGGGCAAAGGGGATAGAACCGTATAAATAACCTAATAGAATCAATAATATTTCATACATTTTTATCACCAAGCTAAATTATACAGTTATCCTATAAAAATGCAATTAAACTTTGAAAAAAAACAAGAGTATTGATATAATAGTTCAAGTATAACAAAAGGAGTGATTATATGGCAAAAAAGAATACATATGATGAGTCAAATATACAGATTCTAGAAGGATTAGAAGCAGTTAGAAAAAGACCTGGTATGTATATTGGATCTACAGATAGTAGAGGATTACATCATTTAGTTTGGGAAATTGTTGATAATGCAATAGATGAAGCTCTTTCTGGATATGGTAATTTAATAGAAGTCACTATTTGTAAAGATAATAGTATTATGGTACAAGATCATGGACGTGGAATGCCAACAGGTATGCATGCTTCAGGAAGGCCAACAACAGAAGTTATTTTGACAATTCTTCACGCAGGAGGTAAATTCTCTGAAGATGGTGGTTATAAGACTTCGGGAGGACTTCATGGAGTAGGTGCTTCTGTTGTTAATGCGCTTTCTCATTGGTTAGAAGTGACTGTTTGTAGAGATGGAAAGATTTTTAAGCAACGTTTTGAAGATGGCGGAGAAACAATAGGAAAATTAACAGTTATTGGAAAAACAAAAGAAACGGGAACATTGATTCATTTTTTACCAAATGATCAAATTTTTTCAACAATAGAATTTAATTATAAAACAATTAGTGAAAGGCTAATGGAAAGTGCTTTTTTATTAAAAGGCATCAAAATTGTTTTAAAAGATGAAAGAACTGGAAAAATGGATGAATTCCATTTTGAAAATGGATTAGAAGCATTTATTGATTATTTAAATACTAATAAAGATGTACTTCATCCAACAATTTCTATTGAAGGTGAACAAAATGGGATGGAAGTAGATATTGCTTTACAATTTACTTCTGGATATCAAGAAACGACATTATCATTTGTTAACCTTGTAAGAACGGGTGATGGTGGAACACATGAAACAGGTTTTAAATCTGGACTTACAAAAACATTCAATGATTATGCGAGAAAATATGGTCTATTAAAAGAAAAAGATAAAAATTTAGAAGGAAATGATGTACGAGAAGGGCTTTCAGCGATTATTTCCATTAAAGTTCCTGAACATTATTTACAATTTGAAGGGCAAACAAAATCAAAATTAGGAACACCAGAAGCTAGAAATATTGTAGATAGTATCGTATATGAAAAATTATCTTATTTCTTAGAAGAAAATAAAGAAATTGCAGATAATCTTGTTAAAAAAATGATTAAAGCTGCTCAAGTAAGGGATGCAGCAAGAAAAGCAAGAGAAGCAGCAAGAAAAGGAAAAGGTGCAAGACAAGAAAGAATATTAAGTGGGAAATTAGCTCCTGCTCAAACTAAAAATAAAAAGAAAAATGAACTTTATTTAGTCGAAGGGGATTCTGCCGGAGGTAGTGCTAAACAAGGACGAGATAGAAAATATCAAGCAATTTTACCTTTAAGAGGAAAAGTTTTAAATAGTGAAAAAGTATCCTTACAAGATATTTTGAAAAATGAAGAACTTGCGACATTAATCAATACTATTGGTGCTGGATTTGGTGCGGATTTTAAAGTTGAAGATAGTCATTACGATAAAGTTATTATTATGACCGATGCAGATACGGATGGAGCCCATATCCAAATATTATTATTAACTTTCTTCTATCGCTATATGAAAGATTTGATTACAGCAGGGAAAGTTTATATTGCTCTTCCACCTCTTTATAAAGTATCTAAAAAAAGTGGAAAAAAAGAAGAGGTTATTTATTGTTGGGAAGATTATGAACTTGAAGATGCTAAAAAGAAAATTGGCAGAGGATACAATGTTCAACGTTATAAAGGTCTGGGGGAAATGAATGCTTCTCAATTATGGGAAACGACCATGGATCCCGAAACAAGAACCTTGATTCAAGTTTCAATTGATGATGCTGCTGTGGTTGAACGTAATGTGACTGTTTTAATGGGTGATAAAGTTGAGCCAAGACGTGAATGGATTGAACAAAATGTACAATTTACATTAGAAGATAATTATCAAATTTAGGAGGTTTTTATGTCTGATAAAAAAATTGTAATGAATTTAGAAGCAATCATGGGTGATCGCTTTGGAAAATATTCAAAATATATTATTCAAGAACGTGCACTTCCTGATGTACGTGATGGATTAAAACCTGTTCAACGTAGAATTCTTTATTCAATGAATAAAGAAGGAAATACGGCTAGTAAACCTTATCGTAAGTCGGCAAAAACGGTAGGGAATGTTATTGGTAATTATCATCCTCATGGTGATACGTCAGTTTATGATGCAATGGTTCGTCTTTCGCAAGAATGGAAAATCAGAGCACCATTAATTGATATGCAAGGAAATAATGGATCAATTGATAATGATCCTGCTGCAGCTATGCGTTATACAGAGGCTAGACTTTCACCAATTGCAAGTGAATTATTAAGAGATTTAGATAAAGATACTGTATTAATGTCTTTAAACTTTGATGATACAGAGTATGAACCAACGGTTTTACCAGCTGCATATCCTAATCTTTTAGTCAATGGATCTACTGGAATATCAGCTGGATATGCAACAGATATTCCACCACATAATTTACAAGAAGTTATTGATGCAACAATTCATCGAATTAAATATCCTCATTGTCATTTAGATAAATTAATGGAATTTATCAAAGGACCTGATTTTCCTACAGGCGCTATTGTTGAAGGATTAGATGGTATTAAAAAGGCATTTGAAAAAGGAAAAGGAAAAGTTATTGTTCGAGCAAAAACTGAAATTATTGAAGAAAAAAACATGAATCAAATTGTGGTTACTGAAATTCCTTATGAAGTCAATAAAGCTGAATTAGTAAGAAAAATTGATGAGATTCGTTTTAATAAGAATATTGATGGTATTTTAGAAGTAAGAGATGAATCAGACAGAGAAGGTTTGAGAATTGTTATTGATTTGAAAAAGACTGTAAATGTTCAAAATACTCTCAATTATTTTTATAAAAATACCGATTTACAAAAAAACTATAACTATAATATGGTAGCCATTAAGGATAAAAGACCTGTTTTAATGGGAATTGAAGAAATTCTAGATGGTTATATTGATCACCAAATTGATGTTGTAACACGAGCAAGTTTATATGATTTAAATAAAGCAAATGAACGTTTGCATATTGTTGATGGGTTAATTAAAGCAATTTCTATTTTAGATGATGTTGTCAAAACAATTCGTGCATCAAAAGATAAAAGCGATGCAAAAAACAATTTAATAAAACAATATGCATTTTCTGAAAAGCAAGCAGAAGCAATTGTGATGCTACAACTTTATCGATTGACTAATACTGATATTGTTTCTTTACAAGAAGAAAAAGCAGAACTTGAAAAACGTGTTCAAAGATTGAATGAAATATTAGAAAGTGATGATGTTTTACGACAAGTCATCATTAAACGTCTTAAAGAAATCAAACAAAAATATCCTATGCCTCGTTTAACACAAATTAAAGAAGAAGTTAGTGAAATTAAAATTGATGAAAAAGCTATGATTATTTCTGAAGATATTTATGTATCTGTTACTAGAGATGGTTATATTAAACGTATTTCACAAAGATCAATGAAAGCAAGTACGAATATTCCATTTGGTAAAAAAGAAGATGATATTCTTATTTCTTTACATCATGCAAATACTTTAAATCATGTATTATTATTTACTAATAAAGGAAATTATTTATTTGTACCAGTTCATAAAATAGAAGAATTTAAATGGAAAGATTTAGGTAAACATGTAAGTTATCTTGTAAAAGTAGGTGCAGATGAAAAAATTATTTCTTCAATTCTTGTTCAAGATTTTAATTTACCTCTTTATGTTTTAATGGCAACAAAAAATGGTCAAATCAAAAGAACGCTTATAAAAGATTTTGAAGTTTCTAGATATTCAAAAGCAATCACATGCATGAAAGTAAAAGAACAAGATACTATGATTTGTGCTTTACTTACTGATAACCAACAAGGAATATTTATTGTTTCTAAAGCTGGCTATGGTGGATTATATAGTGAACAAGAAGTATCGATTGTTGGTTTAAAAGCTGCAGGTATAAAAGCTCTTAATTTAAAAAATGATTCAATAGCAGCGGTTGATGTGTTTGATCCTTTAGAAAATTATTCAGTATTGATTCTTAGTGAAGACGGTCAAATGAAACGTTTAAAATTGAATGATATACCAGCATGTAAACGTACAACTAAAGGAATAACATTGTATAAAAATTTAAAAACGAAAACAATTTATGTAAAGAATGCATTTGTACTTTCATCTAAAGAAAGTGCTTCTGTCTATACTTCAAAATCTAAAGAGTATTCATTTAAGCCAACAGATTTCAATAACGCTTCATTAGAATCAAGATTTTCATCGTTTATTAAGTTAGAAAAAGACGAAACTATTTTATGGAGTCAAATAAATCGAGTAATCACAACAAATGATTATGATGTAAAACAAGAAAATCAAAATTTACAAAGTGATGTTATTGAATTAAAAGAAAGTAAAGAAAAAACTTTATTAGATGATTTTGATATTCAAGAAGTTCCTATTAAAAAAGAAACATCTAATTCAAAAAAGAAAAATACAATTAAATATGAAAAGATTACGTTAGAAGATATTTTAAATGATGACGAATTTTAAAAGAAGGATGATTGATTATCCTTCTTTTTCTTGTAAATAACATTTTAATAATTTAATTAATGCTCTTTTTTCTATTCGAGAAATATAAGAACGTGAAATGTGATACTCTTTAGCAATTTCTTTTTGGGTCATTTTTTTAGATGAATTTAGACCATAGCGTTTTATTAAAATATCTTTTTCTTTTGAAGTTAATACATCAAAACATTGAATAAGCTTTTGAAGATTATCAGCATCATATATTTGATCTAAAATAGGTTTTTCCTTATTATCAATTAAATCTTCTAAAACAACTTCACTGCCATCTTTATCAACTCCAATTACTTCATTTAAAGAAACTTCTTGATTTATTTTTTTTGTTGATCTTAAATGCATTAGAATTTCATTTTCTATACATTTTGAAGCATAAGTTGCTAATTTGGTTTTTTTATCAATACTGTAACTATCGATGGCTTTAATAAGTCCAATAGTGCCAATTGAAATGAGATCTTCTTGCAAATCTCTATTGTTATTATATTTTTTGGCAATATGGGCAACAAGCCTAAGATTCTTTTCAATAAGTAGATCTCTGGCGGCTTTATCGCCATTACTTTTTTTTTGTAAGTAAAATTGTTCTTCTTTGAAAGTGAGTGGTAAATCAAAAGTTTTAGACTTGATATAAGATATAAAGTAAGCATTATTCAATAATGAAAGTAATAAAGAGAATATGTTGATCACCTCATTATAATTAATGCTATTTTTGACAAAAAATGATAAATAAAATTAATATTTCTTTTGCTTAACATTTCTTTAAAAATCAAGTATAATAGGGTACAATTGTTATGTGATAAAGAGAGGTAATTTATGGAAGAGTTAAGATGTTATGGCTGTGGAGCTATTATTCAAAGTGAAGATGAAAAAAAGATTGGTTTTGTTCCTAAAAATGCACTAGATCGAAGTCAAGTATTATGTAAAAGATGTTTTCGTTTAAAAAACTATCATCAATTACAAGCAACAAATTTATCAGATGATGATTTTCTTGAAATTTTGAATAAAATTGGAGAAAAGGATTGTTTAGTTGTTTATCTTGTTGATTTATTTGATTTCAATGGAAGTTTAATTCAAGGATTGGTTCGTCATATTAATTATAATGATGTCATTGTTGTTGGTAATAAGAGGGATATTTTACCTCGTTCAATCAAAGATACGAAAATTATTCATTGGTTGAGAAGACAACTTAAATTAGAGGGAATTAAACCGTTAGATGTGTTACTTACAAGTGGAAAAAAGAATTATCATTTAGATGAATTAATGCAAATGATCGATCAATATAGAAAAGGTAGAGATGTTTATGTTGTAGGAGTTACTAATGTTGGTAAATCATCTTTAATCAATTCTTTATTAAAAGCCTATAGTGATGTTCAAGATAATTTAATTACAACTAGTGAATTTCCTGGTACAACATTGGATCTTATTGAAATTCCATTAGATGAAAATTCATCCATTTATGATAGTCCAGGTATTGTCAATAGACATCAAATAGCACATCTTGTTGATGAAAATACATTAAAAGATATTTTACCACAAAGTGAATTACGACCTGTTAATTATCAGTTGAATTGTAAACAAACTTTATATTTTGGTGGATTAGCACGTTTAGATTTTTTAAATGGCTCAAAAACATCGATGACATGTTATTTTCATAGAAGATTGCAAATTCACCGTACAAAATTAGAAAATGCGGATGCTCTTTATAATCGACATAAAACATTAAAACCTGAAGTTGAAGAATTAAAAGATATTCAATCATTTAAAACATATCAATTTAGATTACCTGAAAATAAAGTCGATGTTGTTATTTCAGGATTAGGATTTGTGACAATTCATTGTCCAAATGCATTGATAGAAGTGAAAGCTCCCGAACAAGTTGGAGTCTTTATAAGAGAAGCGTTAATTTAAAGGAGGATATATTATGTTAACTGGAAAACAAAAAAGATTTTTAAGACATGAAGCGCATCATTTAAACGCTATTTTTCAAATTGGGAAAGATGGTTTACATGAAAATCAAATTATTGGAATTGATGAAGCTTTAGAATCAAGAGAACTTATTAAAGTAAAAATTTTAGAAAGTTGTCAACAAGATAAAAATGAAATCGCACAAGAATTATCTTTAAAAACTGATGCTGAAGTTGTTCAAATATTAGGGCGTACAATCATTTTATACCGTGAAAGCGAAAAGGAAATTTATCGTTTACCATGAAAATAGGAATTTTTGGAGGTTCTTTTGATCCTATTCATTTAGGTCATACAAGAATCATTAATGAAGCAATTATATCTCTTCAACTTGATAAGATGTTAATTGTACCTACCAAACACAATCCTTGGAAAGAAGACAGTGTTGCAAATAATCAACAACGTATAGAAATGATTCAAATTGCACTTAAAGATAATTCAAAATGTGAAGTTTGTACATTAGAAATTGATCGACAAGATAATGAAAAAAATTATACGATAGATACAATTAAAGAATTAAAAAAAATATATAAAAATGATCAGCTCTATTTTATGATGGGAATGGATCAGGCAAGCCAATTTGATAAATGGAAATCTGCTAAAGAAATTAGTGAACTTGTTCAATTAGTAGCTTTTAATCGAAAAGGATATCAAAAAAATGATGTTTTAAATGATTATCATTTTGAATTTATTCAAGCTGATTCAACGGCTGAATCAAGCACTCAATTTAAAGCGGGAAATAAAGAAATCGTTGATCGAAATGTTTATACATATGCATTTCAAAATGGCTTATATTTAGAAAATTTTGTTTCAGGATATATGAGTGAAAAAAGATTTAAGCATACATGTTCTGTTGCAAAACTTGCTAGAGAATTTGCTGTTGCAAATGGAATTGATGGTAAAAAAGCATATATTGCAGGAATGTTGCATGATATTGCCAAAGAAATGGATAAAAAACAAGAAGATGATTTGATGGAAAAGTATTTTAGTAAATATGTTGATAAACCAAGAGCAATTTATCATCAATGGTTATCAACATATTTAGCACAAAAAGATTTTATGATTGAAGATGCTGAAATATTACAAGCAATTCGTCATCACACAACAGCTTCAACAAACATGTCCTTGTTAGATATGTGTGTATATTGTGCAGATAAACTTGATCCTTTAAGAGGATATGATTCTTCAAAACAAATTGCATTATGTAAAGAAGACATCATAGAAGGTTTTAAAGGAGAACTAAAGAATTTTTATAAATTTTCGAAGAAGAAAAACAGACCTATTGATGAATGTTTTTTTGATGTTTATCAAGTATATTGTAAAGGAGATTTAAATGGATAAATTAAAAACAATTGTAAAAGTATTAGATGAAAAATTAGCAGAGGATATTGTTGTTATTGATATGTCAATTGACAGTCCTATTTGTGATTATTTTGTAATTGCAAGTGCAAGTAACGAAAGATTACTTCTTGCATTAAAAGATCATATTGAAGATGCTTGTGATAAAGAAAGATACTATGTAAAAAATATTGAAGGTAGAAAAAATTGTAAATGGATTTTAATGGATTACGGTGATATTGTTGTTCATTTATTTGATCCAGAAGAAAGAAAAAATTATGGAATTGAAAAACTATGGTCTGATAAGCCATTTGTTCAAGTAGAGGATATTTTATAATGTCGTACGAAGCATTTGCCTATTATTATGATAGTTTAATGGATCAAGATTTTTATAATGATTATATTCAATTTATTAATGAGCATGTAAAAGATTATCAAACTGTATTAGAGCTTGGATGTGGTACAGGAGAAATTGCAATACGTTTGGCTCATTTAGGAAAACAAGTTTGTGCTACAGATATTTCAAAAGATATGTTAGAGGTTGCTAAATACAAATGTATTGATTTTAAAGCGGATGTTATGTTATCACGTATTGATATGTGTGATTTTGCAGTTGATAGTCAATTAGATCTTATTCTTTGTTTATGTGATTCTTTAAATTATGTTATTGATTTAAAAAATGTAAAACAAGCATTTGAAAATACGTATAATGCTTTAAAAAAAGGTGGATCATTTATTTTTGATATTGATTCTATGTATAAAATGGAAACAATTTTAAAAGATTATGATGAAGAAAATGATGAAGATGATTTTTATTTTCATTGGCATGTTGATCGTATCAGTAAAGGATATGTAAAACATAGTGTAGAAATTATTGATAAAGTAGAAAATGATCGAGTTTATGAAGAACATTATCAAAAAACGTATGATGTTGAGACCTATATTGAATTATTAGAAAAAATTGGTTTTAAAAACATTAAGTTATATAGTGATTTTTCTAAATATGGTACTGAATGTGAAAGAGTTATATTTGTATGTCAAAAGGGGTGATTTTATGATAGGTATTATTGGAGCAATGGAAGAAGAAGTAAAGGCTTTGTTAGATAAAACAGAAGATATTCATGAAAATAAAATTTTAGATTGTGTTTTTTACGAAGGAAAAATAGATAATAAACAAGTCGTTATCTTACAAGGTGGAATAGGAAAAGTAAATTCTGCTATTTGTGTAACATTATTACTCACAAATTATGATATTGAATATGTTATTAATATTGGTTCAGCTGGTGGTTTAAAGGATTATCAAAATGTTGGTGATGTTGTAATTTCTAGTCATGTATCATATCATGATGTTGATTTAACAGCTTTTGGGCGTCCTATGGGTGAATTACCAGAACTTCCTGTATTCATTCCTGCAGATGAAAATTTGGTTAATAAAGCAAAAGATATTCTTCATAAAATGAATATTCATGAAAATGTTGGATTAATTGTTTCTGGAGATCAATTTATTGCTCAAGAAGGACAAGTTTCTAAAATAAAAAAAGATTTTCCAAATGCATTATGTTCAGAAATGGAAGCTTCTGCAGTAGGACATACTTGTTATAAATTTGGAGTTCCTTTTATTATAACAAGATCTTTATCAGATGTTTATGGTCATGGTGAATCTTCTATGCAATTTGATGAATATTTAAAAATTGCTAGTGAAAATTCGGCTAAATTATGTGTTGAATTAGTAAAAGCCTAAGGAGGGTTTTCATGAAAAAAAGAGAAGATATAGAATTATTAGCTCCTGCAGGGAGCTTTGAAGCATTAGTCGCTGCTGTTCAAAATGGCGCTAATGCTATTTATTTAGGTGGCCAAAAATTTGGGGCACGAGCGTTTGCTCATAATTTTGATTATGCTGCATTAAAAGAGGCTGTAGATTATTGTCATTTAAGAAATGTTAAATTATATGTTACTGTAAATACTCTTTATAATAATGCAGAAATCGATGAAATTTTTGATTATTTAAAATATCTTTACCATATTGGTGTAGATGCTCTTATTATTCAAGATATGGGGCTTTTTTCTCTTATTAAAAATCATTTTCCTGATATAGAGATACATATGTCAACACAAGCAAGTGTTAGAAATATTGAAGGAGTCAAATATTTTGCTAAACAAAATATAGATCGTGTTGTACTTGCAAGAGAAATGAACATTCGTGAAATTGAAGAAATATGTCATAATTGTTCAATTGATATTGAAGTGTTTGTTCATGGTGCATTATGCATGTCATATTCTGGTCAATGTTTAATGTCATCAATGATTGCTAAAAGAAGTGGAAATAAAGGCGAATGTGGTCAACCATGTAGATTGCCGTATTCTTTATTAGAAGATAATAAAATAATCAAAAAACAAAAATACTTATTATCACCAATGGATCTATGTACAATTGAAAAAGTACCTAAACTTATTGATGCGGGTATTAAATCATTTAAAATAGAAGGACGTATGAAAAGACCTGAATATGTTGGTGAAGTCGTAAAAGCATATCGTCAAGCTATAGATTATTATTTTGACCAAAAAAATTACACGCCTAATATTTTACAGATGAAAAAAGTATTTAATAGAGGATTTACACAGGGATTTCTATTTCAAGATTATCTTAATCTAGCACAAGATATACCTGGAAACCAAGGCATCAAAATTGGTAAAATGATTAATTATTCTAAAAAAAGAAAAATGCTGGATATTAAGTTATCAGATACCCTTTATCAAAATGATCGTATTTATTTTCCTAAAAATGATTTTACACGTACAATTACTAAATTATATAAAAATAATCGATTAGTTAATACTGCATATCAAGGTGATCTTGTTTCTATTGAAATGGATCAGTTATTGGATTTTCAAGATATTTATAAGGTTGTTGATGCAAAAATTGTTGAAGAAAATAGTAAATATATAAAAAATGAACATATTAAATTACCAATTCAAATGAAAGTTTTTGGGTTAATTGGTTTACCATTACAATTAACAGTGATTTATAAAAATAAAAAAATTAGTGTTAAAAGCGATCAATGCATTGAAAAAGCACAAAACGTACCTTTAACAAATGAAAGAATAAAAGAACAATTATCTAAATTAGGAAATACAACTTTTTATTTAGAAAAATGTTCAATACGTTTTCCAAATGATGGAATTATTTCCATTAAAGAATTAAATAATTTAAGAAGAGTGGCTATTGATGAACTTGAAAAAGAAATGTTAGATAAGTCTTTTAGAAAGATGAATGATTTAGAACAATTTAATTGCCTTTCTAAAAAAAGAGAAGATCATAAGAAAATAGCAATTCAAGTATCTGATATTTCTCAACTTGAACAGCTTGATTTGCATGGTGTTGAGCAAGTATTTGTTCCTTTTTACCAATTTCAAGCGCAATGCGATAAATATATACCTTATGTGCCATTTTTATATGATGAACAAGATTTTATTGAATTTTTAAATAGTGTTTATTATCAAAAGTGTCAATCAATTCAAGTGAATGATTTTGGTGCATTGAATCTTGTTAGTGATAAAAATATAGTCTTAGGATATCATATGAATATTACAAATAATAAAGCAATTCAAAAATTTAATTTACCATTTGTTGTTTCTTATGAAGCATCGAAAAATGATATACAATCTTTTAAAACAAATCAGGACATTTATTTTACAGCTTACTCACAAATTATTAATATGAATTTAAAACATTGTATTATTTCAAATCATTATTTTTCTAGAAAACAAAAAGGATGTTATTTGTGCAAACAACATCAATATTGTTTAAAAGATAGAAAAGAAATGAATTTTAAAATAGTAACAGATCAATACTGTAATAATTATGTTTTACATACACATCGTTTTTACTTTGATAAAATCAATGATCTAAATGTGGATTATATTTTATTGAATTTTTTAGATGAAACATCTCAAGAAATTCAAACAATTGTTAATGATTATCTTAATATTACAAAACATTTATTATCTAAAAATAAGAATAATTATGATATTTTTCAAGGGTATTTTACAAAATAAAAAATAATTTTTATTAAATGTTTTTTTTAAAAAATAATAATTAAAAAAATATAATTGAATGTCTTTAATGAAAATGCTAAAATTTTTATATGGGAGGATTATTGTATGGCGATTGATACTGAATTAGCAAAAAGATTACGTTCATATCGTAATTTTAAACATTTAACACAAAAAGATGTTGCTGCGCATTTAAATGTTCCTCATTCTGCAATTTCCGATATAGAAAATGGTAAAAGAGACATTACTGTTAGCGAGTTAAAAGTGTTTTCAAATTTATATGGTAGAAGTGTAGAAGAAATTATGAGCGGGAAAAAATATGATTATTATAATATTGCCAATATTGCTCGTTTACTTACTGAACTTCCTGATGATGATTTAAAAGAAATCATGTTTATTATTGAATACAAAAGAAAAAGAAATGAAGAACGTCATTTGAAATAATATTATTTTTGACAAGCAAAACGTTTAAATTCATTCAAAATATCTTGATCTTTATCAATTAAAGATTGGGGTATTTTTTTTTGTGTTCTTGAGTCAAAAAAATCAACATGAAGTTTATCATCAACAGATACAATAGCATAGCTTCCACATTGAGATTGCCCTCTATTAAACATAATACTACCAGGATTAATAAATATTTTATTCTTATATATTTCATAATGTGGGACATGTGTGTGTCCATGAAAACAAATATGAATATCCGCTTTGTTCATGTAGTCAACTAAATAATCATATCCTGCATAAACATTAAATTTATGGCCATGTGTAATTAATATATTGCCTAATGCTGTTGGCAATGTTGTAGTTAAAGGGAAAAAACCTTGATCATGATTTCCATCTACAATAGCAGCAAATTCTTTTATAAATTGAGAATTTTCATCAAAACAACTATCTCCACAATGTATTTTTAGATCACATTTTACATTTTCTAAAACTTTTTTTAATTCATCATCATAGCCATGGCTATCGCTTACCAAAAGTATCTTCATAAAAAACCTCCATTAT